>Ga0209087_1000023_pt1 | contig 92688 bp, 97 predicted proteins | sample S_130805_EF_Meta_FD_187321 | JGI IMG/M metagenome (GOLD analysis project Ga0209087, IMG submission 187321) | Freshwater microbial communities from Lake Simoncouche, Canada to study carbon cycling - S_130805_EF_MetaG (SPAdes) (version 2) | ecosystem: Environmental > Aquatic > Freshwater > Lake ... | reverse complement strand
CATAAAGTGCTCAATTGAAGGATATACCTGCGTAGGGTCAGCAGGATCCGTAATAGGAAAGTGCGTACCAGGAGCAATGTGACGCATCGCATCATTCTTACCAATCTTCAGGCGATCCTGGAGAGTCGCATCTTGGTAGAACTGAAGAACTTCCGCAGCCGCATATTTGCGCCGACCATTCTCTGCGACAGGTGCTACAGCTGCAGCGGCAGTAGCCTCTGCCAAGTCAACTCCCTCTTCTACAGGTAGACCTTCTGTCACAGGCTCACCTTCTTGTGCTTCTTCATCGGCTTCTCCTACTCCACCCTCTCCTACTCCACCTTCACTTACTGCGCCCTCACCCATTCTCCTAAATACAAACCAGCGGCTCAAGAAGGAGAACTCCTTAACTGCCTCTGACATTGGAAAGCGACGACCCTTCTTTGCTGCCATATCATAGGATATATCAAATGTATTCGTACAGCTCTCAAGACCAAGTGTCTTCAGATCAGATTCAGGGCACAGCTCGCAGCCTATGCTTCGCATCTTATCCTTTAGTAGCTGGAAAGGCACGAGATACTCTCTGTGCTCAGCACCAATGCTAATGAAATTGACATCAATGGCCATACCAAACGCATCATCACCTATCGGAATTTCATCTGAATCATACTTACGACTAATTGTCCAGAGAACCGTTCCATTGTCAATTCCTTGACGAGCTTCGCGGCCTCGTAGGAATTCAAATGTCTTCTCACCGTCAAAGCAGCAGCCGATGAAATAACCGCCGACCTTGAGTGTCTGTGCGATATTTTGTAGGAAACCATCAAACATTTCCTTAGTAGCGAAGAAGTAGTGAACAGCAAACATACAGCTGATTACATCTGCCCCTGTTTTAAACCGACTTGTGAGTTCATTTTCAATGTATGGCGGCACAACACCATCTGCCTTGATCTTTCCAAAAGTAGATCGCAGAATTGTAACATCTTCAGGCGTGGCACCAGCTTCTCCTGACACAAAGTTCTTACTACCATCACCAATGGCAAAGACCATCGGTAATACGCGATCACGACCGTTCTGCTTCATCGTGTCCATCAGACGCTTGTACGCACCATCATTCGGATTATTAATACTGTCACCTGCAATATCAATTCCTAAAACAGCGCCCGCATTGACACGACGCCACTTCTGAATGTCCACTGCCTTGCCAACACCGATATCGAGTAGAGCCAGATTCGCACGCTTCATTACAGACCCATAGAGGATAACCTCCTTGATATACTTATTGTGAAAGTCACGCAAGCCACGCACCTTGTTCAGATCCTTCTCAGGTGCCTTACGATCCATATAGCGCTGTGTAATTGCCGCACGTTCGCTCTCAAGCGTACTAATGGCGTCTAGCTCAGCTTTCGTAGGTTCTTCTGCGCCAGTCCGAATCATTGAAAGCGTAATCGGCTCGTGAATACTGTTCCAGATTGACTGGGCTGTCTCATCGCTGTTCAGCGTGCGACCGAGTTCACCTCTCAGAAGACGCTCAGTCTTATCTGTGCGTACAAGCTTAGGAACCCAACGCCATCCTGCAGGCCGGCTAGGGTCATAGAAGATTTCTACAATGCTCTTGTCAGTAATCGGCTCACCTGACACCTCGCAGTACGCATACTCTTCACCAGACTCCAAATCGCGATTCACTTCAATGTAGCATTTATTGGCCATTGAATCAGAGAATTCACGGGGGTGAAAGAGAATCGGACGATAGACTGAAGGTGCTCCTTTAGCGCGATCAGCTCCAGGTAGAGGCAGATTCATTAGAACAGTTTCACGAGGATTTGCAGCAGCCTGATCTTCGCGAGATCCTACGTGAAGACGTAGAGCCTTGTACCGAACGGCTTTCCCCGATGAAGGATGAATTCCATCATAGACCGCGTCTACAGTTGTTCCTGCTACCTTTTCAGTGACAACCATAAAGTCAATGGTGTTATCGTGCGATGGCTTCCACTTGAACTGCTGCCTGAACGGTGCCATCGCAATGTCAGGTAACGGCATATCATTCTTTGTAAAGATGAGACCATCAGTTGTATAGATATGAGGCGCATCAAGCATCTCACTTGCGGCAACAAAGATGCTTGCATCCCCTGACTTGCCAAATCTGAACTTCTTAATACTTACTGATAGGCGAGTCTTTGCGGTCAATCCCTTGATGACTTCTTTTACATTCTCGGGAGTATTCCAAGCCTTTTCCCACAGTTTCATTTCATTATAGCGATAGGCTGCACCAGGCTTACCATCAAAGAAAGGTAACTTATGTACATCCTTCGCTCCTGCTGCGATATAGATATCAAACATACAGAACATATGAATAGATTCATCTGCGCTATTCTTAGTAATCCATTCACCATCAACCAATGATGTAGCACACGCCTCATTTACAAGACCTGTTTCATAGATATTGAGTGAGTTATCAATCATATACAAGTGTCCCTTGTCATTGACATATCCCATTGTACGAAGACCATCTGCCTTGTCTGTGACGTTATAGCCTTCACGAACATTTGGCGTTCCGGGCTCAATGAGTGAAAGCATATTCTGTAGTTCAAGTGTCATCGTCGCGGCTCCCCGAAACTTATCCGTACGAACAAGTGCCTGATAACTCTGAATGACTTGACGCTTTACCGTATTTGTAATGAGAATGCTATTCTTCTGAATGCCCTTGAGCACCTCGCCTACACCTTTGATGAGACGACCTATCGCGGCTGCTGCGGTGTCACCCTCCGTTCGTTCCAGCTCAACTTCCACTTCGTAGATAGGAATATCCTTTGAGATATCTTGCTGAAGAAACTTCTTGGTCCAGCGATAGTTTCCACGCGTGTCCTTACGGCTTGAACGAACCATTGAAAGATCAAACCGAAGGCCTTCACCGCGAAAGGTCCAACGCCGGAGAATTCGAAATGCCTTATCCGTTACAGCCCATTGATCAAGTAGTTCAGACATTTCGCTGCTGTCTTCATTGAGTTCCTCTTCACCGCGTATCTTGACACGCACATCATACTCCTGAAGATCGAGCGTCGCATTCGTTGCTGTGCGTTGCTTGATCATTGCAGTAAACTTCTTACCATTCAGACGATCATCACGACAATATTGTTGAATAACTCCAATGCCATTCAGACTAATACGGACGTGATTCGGCGTAAGAATATTAAGCCTGTCTTCTTGTGTGATTGATGTGAATCCACGATTTTTCAGACGCTTACCGATTGCGGCGAATGTTGTTGCACTTACAGCGCCTTTGGAACCAAAGGTAGCCTCAAGTTCCTGTTCAGGATGATCAATCCATTCTTGAACAAGACGTTTGAGGTTCTCATATTCGGGTTTACGGATATCCATAGTACCCCTTCTGTTTTGGGGTAGGTATTCAACTTTAGGCGTAGCTACTGGAATTATAGTTTGCCTAGCACTTTGATTGCCTTAGCACGCCCAACCTTCTTACGAAGTTCATCCTTCGATAGACCTGTAGGATTTAGCCCCATTGCGGTGTAGTCTGCTGTTAGAGATTTAATACCGGTAGATGGATGAGGCTGAGGCCACTCAACATCAAAGCCTTGACGTTCCTGATCTTGAATCCACTGAACGAGGTGACTTGGTGACCAGGTACTCGCATCCCAGACACGATCCATATTTGGTTCACGCAGAATCCAGATTGTCGTATACCCAGTATCACGAGGAAATGCCTTGTCATCCAAAAAAGAGAGTTTCTTAGTTGTATCATTATACAGAATCCAGAGAAGCGCTTCGTCGGTTGAACTATACCGCTCCATTGCAATGAGTGCTGCTCTAGCTTGATCTCTTTCTGGCTTCATTGTTCCGAACCCTTCGAGTGCCTTCTTCTTTCCGTAGTTACGCGGAAAATCTAGACTTTCACAACGAAGTTGCCATTCCGTAGTGGCATCTAATAGAATACGCTGTCTGAGAGGTGTAGGAGAGACACGATAAAGTGAATCCTTGAAGGTGAGCCACACACTCAGAGGATGTCTAGGTTCTAGCGTATACGTTGTAAGACCCCATTTGGGCGCCTGCTCCTGAGTATCAAGTGCTTGATTCTGAATTCCACGCGTGTGGGATCTGTCAACTGAAAAGGTGCGATCCGGGTGTGATTCACACAACTGGATCAGACTTTGAGGGATTGTACTTTGAGAAACTACTGTTGTCATATTACTTAGTCTATGCGTGAGCGGTTTAGACTACTTTATTCCTTGCGATTACGCCGATTTGTCTTGTTCTTGCGATTGCGCCGATTTGTCTTGTTCTTGCGATTGCGATTGCGCCGATATAGACCACCATACTGGGAATTATTAGAAGCTCCATTAGCTGCAGCATTAGGAAAATTGCCATTATTATTCGCTGCCGCAGCCGCACCAGCAGCCGCAACACCCGTTACATTGATTGTGATGGTTTCACCAGGTGCTACAGTAAAGTCAGGCATTCTATTTAATGCTCTGGTTTAATTACCATCTCATTAATGATTTTGTTTCGTTCTTCAAGGTCCTTCGCATTTGACTTACAGAACTCTACAAACTTACAGAGTGCTTCAAATACCGAGGCCGGAAGTGAACCGACATCGAAAAAAATACCATTTGAGTTCTCGCTAAACTCACCGTTTTCACGGCGCAAAATTCTGTATATTTCTTCAAGTTCAGATCTAGATAATGTTTCTATCTCCTTACAAAAAAGCTTACGTATTTCATACTCCTCTTTCGTTAAAGAAGACATCTCTACTTGTTGATTTATTGACCATCTTCCTCCTCTTCCGCAGCTTCCTCTTCTTCCTCCTCTTCTTCATCATCCTCAGCCTTCGGTGTCTCTTCAGTATCCTTTGTCGTCAGTGTTTCGGCCGGTGGTGAAACTTTAAGGCGCGGCCCGCCAGTTGTACCCGCCAGGCCCCGGAAGATACCTACACTGACGATAAACGGATCCTTCAACTGAAATCGTGACTTCTGAATCTCAACCCGAATACGATCACCCACCTTTAGCATATCAAACTCTTCGTCACCCAAATGGAGGTCGCGAGGCACCATCAGACGAATTGCATTCTCATAGACTGCATAAATACCCATCTTGTTTGACTTGAGCACTTCAACCTCCACTTCCGTTCCTTCAGGCGGATGTAATACACGTCCCTTAGCCTTGACAATAAATGACCAATCTCCTGAAAAGCGCCCTGAATCAACACCACCCGCTGAGCGAGTTAAGATTTCAAGTGTACCAGGAAGTACATAGCCGTGGGTAGAGCAGCGCTGCTCAAGACGCTGCTTGACCTTTGTCAATAGAATGGCATCAATTGATGTAATCTCAGATCGGAGATCAGTCGGAGTCAAATATACTTTCTCTTGAAAGAATGCTTCGGATTCCATCTTTCTTACTACTCTAGTGTATAAGCCTTAGATATCAATTTTAGGCGCTACTTCTTACTTTTGTGTTTTGAATAGTAGGCAGATAATGGTCTATAAAAGAAGCGTAGACCACCATATTTGGCTCGCCGCATATCCATCCAGCGTAGAACAATTTCAGTGAGTGCACAAAAGCTAGCAGCACCTTGTAACTTTCGCCCAGTTTTAAATTGATCATCCGTTAAATCAAAGTGTTTTCCTTCACTATGCCTAGCTAAGATATCACCAATTTCAACTAATTTTTTCTTATGTCCACTTACTGTACTTACAATTGCACATGCTGCGCCTCCACTCGGATCTTTTCCTTTTGGTTTAGGAGCGTGTGTCTTAAAAATATAGGAGCGTTCCCACGGTAAAAGAGTTCCGTATATTTCGCTTGCTGTTGTCTCATCGGCAACTGCTCGTATAACTGTATCTTTTACAGATGTCTTGAATATATTCAAAACAGATGGAGCACATGCTCCTGCTTCACATAGATAAATAGGCTCGTGGCTGATAGGATCAAGATAACGGAATGCTTTTATAGCAGCAGGCCCTACTCCAGCCGTTACCATTTGTTCAGGATCAATTGCCTCTTCAAGATAAGGAACTTCCATTGTATACAAGTAATGCTGCTCATCAGGCTTTAAAAAGGAATCCCAAATAAACTGTCGTGCTATTTTCTTAAGATCTGCTATACCTGTTGGGTCAGCAGCGATTGCTGTAGCCACTGATCTTGCCCACCACTGAAGTTTAGTTATACGTATTTTTATATTATCACGCCGATCAATATCGTTACCTGCTATTCTTAAGATAAGAGGGTCAAACTCTTGAGAAACTCCCTCATTATAAGGAGGCACTAAAGAATCAATCCACGCATTTGCTGCTGCCCAGAATTGTGATATAACTAGTCTTTCTGCAGGAGGTTGATTGACAGCAAGGCCTTTCGCTACAAATTCAGGTACTTCTTGAGGTGGCAGTCCTTCATCTGCCGCAGCTGCTACAGGTGCTGCTGCTTTCGCAAAAGGTTGTGCTACAGTTCTTACTGCGACTGCTACTGGTTGAGCTACAGGAACACCTACTTTTGGCTCATATGAATCGCGTTTTACAGGATAATGACCATATCGTAATGCGATTGGGATTGATTGATCTTTAATGCTAGTCGGTTGAAACAAAAAAAGATAATTTCGCAAAACTAAGTGTCCCTGCCAATCACCATTTTCAAGAACAATTGAAGGATTATTAACAGATCTCATTAACAAACTGATTAAAGTTTGTCTAGGAATATCTTTAAAAAGCGTAGCTAAATCTTCCCATTTGTAAAAGGGCTGTTGCTTGAAAAGTTTCTTGAGTGTTGAAATCAAATTCTGTTCCATAAATCGCGCCGCAAATAAATCATAGGTAGCTACATCTTCTTTTAATTCACTGACTTTAATTGAAGGTTCACATTCAAATGAACATTTTGACCAGTCACAGATAGGTGTAAAATCTTTATCGTTCATTGCAATCTAAATCACGATGCGGTTTTGGTAACTGGTCGTCATTTTAACAGGGGATAATCCAGTCACCAAAACCGCATCGTGATTTAGATTGCAATCGGTAGCACCTCTTTTTAATGCGCGACTTACATTTCCAACCAAAATAGCTTTATTCATTGCTTTTCTGTAAGAGTATAAGTCGATGGTTTCACGATTCAGAGCAGCAGGAAATATATTTACGTATAAATGAACAGTACAGTTACGCTTTCTTTTATCTGTTAGCATCTGATGACTACAGTAACGAATACCACGTCCTACAATTTGTTCCTCCTTAGACAAGTGAAACCAGCCTTCTAGAATATGAACATCACGAATTGCCTTCAAATCAAGACCTTCGCCGGCAACTTGAGATCCAACAATAACCTTTATCTTTTGACCATCTACATTACTCGCATCACGAGCAGTCTGAATGACCCGAGTATTATTAGGAGATAAAGGAAGTGACTGCTTCTCAGGTGTTTTGACATCACTTGCAGTTAGGAGCGCATAATATGCAGGGCTGAATGTGTGCCCTTCTGCTTGTGTTGAGTGACCAAACTCGCGGCGTGAGCACTTCGAGCATTGACGACCTCCTTGTGACCGATCTGCGCCCTTGCTAAAAAGAGGCGCTGATCGACCCCAAGGCGTATATCCATTTGCTTCCAGAAGAAGGCAAAAGATAATGGCGCCATTTTCAACAAATCGACTGTAGACAAACGAAATACCTTCTGATTTTTGTACAGTTTGAATCACGTTAAAAAACTTAGGTGAAAATCGTTTGAGTTGCCCTTCAGTTGCGTTCATCCAGCCATATTCGGTATCAGCACCAGCAGGGATATATTGCGGTAGCACAGATAGACGAGTTCCTTCAAAGGTTCCAGGGATACCGCGAACTCCAAACCAATTTGCAAATCCTTCACTTCCATATCTTGCATCAGTACCTTCACCAGGAAAAATACAATTTCCAGCTTGAAGTAAACTATCAATGGTACGAATTCCTAATCCTTTTGTCTCAATAAGACGTGTTGTTTCTGATTGTAATACAGCAAGCGAATCTCCATTTAATTCGCATTTTACTAAGGGAAGCCGCATTACATTTTGCTTCTCCAACTCATTTTCTAATCTAAGACCATTTGGACCCGTTGAGGGCCATTGCTTTACACGCATTGCTACAGGAGGATCTAGGCGAGCAGGAAACGCTTTAGGATTTTCACCCCGCATATAAGATACGTGTGAATTTGCAATTTTAATTAATTTTTGTTCTGCTGCGACTGTAAGCTCTCCTGTTGCTGTAAATGTGAGATCTGATAGAGAGAATCGTTTCTCTTTATCATTTTCATCCACTTTGTCTACAATTTGTAAGAACTCGAGTAAATTAACAATCTCTAGATAACTATTGTACATAGGTGTTGCCGTCATAAGAAGTAATTTATTACCTTCGCATAATGCTAAGACTCTCTTTAAAAATGGAGTGAGTTTCTTTCCAGCGGCTGCATCATTTTTACCGTCCGCATCATCATCTGCGTCATCACCTTCATCCGTCGTATCACTTACTGTTCTCAAATTGTGCGCCTCATCTACAATAATAAGACAGCCACTCAGTGCTTTTTGTAAAAGACGTGTTTCTTGAATTAATTTACGTTCTGGTGCTAGATTTTTAGGAATCTGATCAAGAATATCACGTACCATATTACGAAAAGCGACATATCCCATAATTGAATACCTCTTCTTGATGAGTTTTGTTACACGAAACTCAATATCTTTCTTCTCACGCTCATATTGCGTTTGTGTAAGTTGAAGATAGCGATTTCCTGTACATCCTTCGTGTTCATTTAAATCATCGGGTTCTACACCGAGTTTAACACGATTAATATCAAAGAGAGTACGATAAAATCCATCTTGAATCGCAGGAGGCGCTAAAATATAGACTTTATTCTTAGGACTTAGTTCTAAAAATGCCTCAGCAGTTAAGACAGCCGTGCACGTTTTACCTACACCTACGCCGTGATACAGAAGCATTCCGTTATAGGGTGTATTTGGAGACATAAATTGAGAGATAAATCGTTGTGTAGGAGTATATTCAAATTCTGTTGTAGCGCAGGCATCGGTTTCAAGGCTTTTATTCGTGAGTTTTGGTTGAAGGCTCTCCCGAATTTCCCTCTTTCCCAGAAGTTTCATAAGAAATTGGCTGTCTTCGATATCCGGATACAAACCGCCCTCGGCCTCGCGATCCTGCAGTGCTTGCGGTCCCATTTGCGACTGTGCTGGCGCTTGCGACTGAGCTGGCGCCAACGCCAGTCCCTGAATTCCTTGAATCCTCCTCGCTGTAGTCGCCTGTTTGTCCGCCGCGTAAGTCCGAAATTCGGCGATGAGTTTGTCTCTCTCCGAAAAATCGTCTTGGCCTTTCCATTCTTCCAGAAATTGATCTAGATCTCTGGGTTTGACTTCTGTAGACATAGAGGTCCTGCTGTTCTCTTCTTGTATTTTGATTTTGTGCAATTACGCTATGGTTACCACTCAAGTCTTGAATACTAGGAACTCCAACAATATCTTCACGGAAAATCGGAACAAAGTTACGAAAAAGTGTAGCAAGTTGAATCAGAATTCCTCTCTTCTCAAGGTTATCAGGGCGTAACAAGAGGAGTGCATCATCCATTGATTTCCAAGCAAGAGATCCAATTTCTTTGATCATTTCATTATTAAGTATATCAAACGATATAGTACGATCACCAATGTACTGTGCAATGTAATATGTGTGACGATAGTGTATGTCATTTGATCCAAAAAAAGTCTCAACAAAGGGTGCAATATTCATCACTTTCCATAATTCTTCTTCGTGAATACTTGTTTCTTCTTCTAATTCTCGGTATGCGCATTGTAGGTCTGTTTCATAAGGATTGCGACGACCCTTTGGAAATCCCCACTCAGGTGTTTCATAGACTACAGGTTCTTGCCGGAGAAGATCGGCTAATGTATATATTTCACCCTTATTTGTTTCAATACCCTTGCGAAGTTCTATTAATTTTTGTTTTGATGTATGTCTATCGTGCGCATATCGCTGACTAGCTTCCGCATCAGATCCCCATAAATTTTGCCAAATGGTATCAAAATCATCATTAAGAAGACTATTTCTTTCTTTTTTAGTTGTACCTCGTAACTGTTTACGAATATAGTCAGGATCATTTATCTTGTATTTTCCGCGAAGGATATCCATAAATCCAAGACTATCTTTTCGTTGGATCATTAAGACTTCAGGTTGAGTCTGTATAAGACCTGTAGGGCTTCGTGTATCACTGCAAAATTCATTTGTAGGTGACCATTCTTCAGTTTTACCTATCCAGCGAAATACTAGAACACCATATGATGAAACTGGTTCTGTACAATGACGAAACCCGTGTCCGGATGTGCCACAATTTGAACAAGTAGGATTGTGTGTTGATGAAAATTCATTAGATGATGATTGTTGTAATGACATTTAAAATGTCTTCTTACTTGGTCATAGGCTAAATGGCTATAAGTGGGCTGCTGCGTTAACCAGACCTATCCAAATTCTGCCTTATTTGACAGATACGATGCAGATACCACCCGAAGTTTGGGGACCTTTCTTTTGGCATAGCATGCATATCGTAGCACTCGGCTACTCATTAGAACCAAACTATAGTGAAAAGAAGGCTGCGAAAGAATATTTTGAATCATTACAAATACTTATCCCGTGCCCAGTGTGTCGTAATCATTATACATCTCATCTTGCAAAGATGCCTATTGGCCCTTCTCTTGATTCAAGAACAGATCTCTTTCGCTGGACTATTGATTTACATAATGAAGTCAATGAGATGTTAGGTAAACGTAAACTTACAGAAACAGAGGTAATTCAATATTATTCGCGCTTAGGAGCGAGAGGTAGATCACCTGTAATCACATCCAATGACTTTATGGAAGCAGATCAACAGGCAATTTTTAAGGGCGCGTGTGCAGGTCTAGCTGTTGCAGCAGTTGTAGGTGGAGCTTTGTATTTCGGATTATGGCGTCAAAAAGAGACTGCTTAGGTAGAATGGGAGTCGACTCCGAAGCCCTGATTCAAGGATTACAATTACCTGATAAGCCGGCGCGCGAAGCCAAAGTAGATGGTGTTAAGATAGTTGTCTTGGAAGCAAAACTTACAAATGATCAAATGAAAGCTCGTGAAGGAACCTATTTTTCCGAAAAAGAAGCTGATACTATTTACGATGAAGATGTGGATGTCTGGGCAAAGAATGAAGATGTACCTGGAGGTAAAGTTCTTATTGCCCGGTTTCGCAAAAATGTCATTCCGAAGGAACTTATTGAGAAAGCTTGGAATAATTTCTACAATGCGGCGTCGGCATCCAGAAATCGCGGTGCAGCCGCTGGCCCGATTGATCTCAAGAGCAAATACTGGACGAAACGAAAGCCGAGGAGTGTAAATAAGTGGTCAGCGCAATACGAACAGAATGGTAAGCTTAGCAAAATGCGCGTAAATAACAATGTATTCAGTAGCGTTCTAGGATATTTTGAGCGCACACCGTTTATGGGTTTACCGTGTCGCTTAACCTCCTATACGCAAAAGTATTTTGAAGAATACAAGCAAGGTATTCCTTACATTCAGGCAATTGATGGTTTATTCAAGAAATTAGTACCCGATAGACACAAGGTTCAACTCAAACAGGCAAATGAGAGGCCCGAGTTTCGTATTGCTGATACTGCATTTTCTTCAGTTACGATGAATCGCAATTTCCGTACTGCGCTCCATATGGATGATGGTGATTTGAGAGCAGGATTTGGAAATCTAACGGCAATTGAACGTGGCAAGTATCATGGCGGATTCACGCTGTTTCCTCGGTATAAGATCGGATTCAATATCCGCACGGGCGATTTTTTGGCGATGGATGTGCACGAGTGGCACTGCAATACGGAGATGCGTGAGACTTCAGAGGATAAGGCGTATAACAATAAACTACCTGAGGTTTACTTGAACAATAAGGAAACAGGGACACAAGGTGTTGATAAAAAATACAGTCGTCTATCGTTTGTTTGCTATCTGCGTGAAAAACTTGTAGACTGTAACCCGAAGGAGTCTACACCGTATTACAAGAAGATTGGATATGATCCAAAGAAGGGAACACTAACACCCAAAACAACAACGCGCAAAAAGGATAGAAAGGCTGAAAACTTGGAATAATTCATTCTTAGTGGCTGCTAGAGATGGACGCATCAAGGGCGCAAAAGATTGCTCAAGTATTAAAGGATACTAGAACACTTGGAAAGGATATTGGAAAACCTGTTGCTGGTCCTGCCGCAGCTGCCGCAGCAAGAGCTGTGACTGAAGCGACGTCCCGGTTACCAATAGGATCAATTGGTGGAACTGTAATGAAATATCTACTGTATCTCATTGCAACTCTTTTGGCCATTGGTCTACTTGTATTAGCCATTGATCAGTGGGTAACACCTATTTTTAAGAGACTTCCTGCTTCTTTACCCGGCATTGATAAGACACAAGTCTTTTGGACAAATACCAGCAGCGTAGCGCCAATCCTAGTGGGGACACCACCAGCTGGCTCAACACCTACTGCTACTACACCCTACGTATCAATTCTTCAAGGCCAAGAATCCTATGCGTTTACAGCTGATGTCTTGATCAATGATGAATTTCCTCAAACTCTTCCTTCTGGAGTAACTGATCGCATCTTTTTAGTACTACGAACAGGCACATTCGCTCTGTCAGACGCAAATACCAAAATAGAAATTAGTCTTAATAATACAGTAAATACAGTAAAAGTTACAGTCAGATCTTCAAGTGGGCTAGAATCTGCTGAAATTGAAAATGTACCCATTCGCACATCCTTTAGAATTGGAGTTGTAAAGACACCGACATATATGGACGTGTACCTTAATGGAAAACTCTATAAAACACGTAAACTTTCAGGAACAAGTGCTGCTATAGCAACAGGCGATACGATTTATCCGCCATCCTCCATTAAACTTACAGTTGGACAAACTACAACAACACTTTCAACTGGAATTAAAGTATTGAATTTCCGTGCGTTTGGATATGTACCCGAACCATCAGAAATGCTTTCACGAATGAATGATTTGATACCGACTGCTTCCTTTTCATCGTAAAATCAGTAGTTAAGGGTAGATGAACACAGTCTATCTCGTGTTAGGACTAGGTGTAGTTCTTATTATAATTTATTTGATAGTGAAATACACATTCGGGTCACCAAAAGAGGCTGATAATAGTCTTGTTGTAGTCAAAAATACAATATCGTTATCTTCATCTAGACAAGTGGCAACAGGTGAACAAGTTAAAAACTTTTGGACAGATCCAGCTGGATCTACGATTTTATTCTTTATAAATCCAACAATCAATGATCGGACTAGCATTTCTGGAAATGAATATGCTACGGCAATCGATATTGGATCAAAATGTAAACTCAATATCTTAACATCATCTGATGCAGGTCGTGGTGATGAATATGTACCGGCTGAACTAAAAATTAATATAAAAGGAGTTACCGCTTCTGAAGTCATTGAACTCTATAATATTGATCTTCAACGTTGGACAGCTGTTGCTATTGTTAAACAGGGTGCTCGGTTTAAGATTTATTTAAATGGAAAACTAACGGCAGCGTACACCTGTATAAATGGAATGCCTGATTCCGATACAACGCAACCACTCATTCTAGGAGATTCAAGGGGTCGCCTAGGTGGAACTATCGCAAATATGATTGTATATTCTGTACCTTTATCAACATCTGATATTAATTCATTAATTAAACAACAATCGGATATGGATGGAAGGCCTTATAGTTTAGGACATGCTGCTTCATCATTTTCTGAAATCTTTACAAGTTTACCTGATATTCTTGGGTGTCCGGGCGGACTTTGTACACAACCTATGAAACCGTATCCTTATGAAATGTGGACAACGCCCTACGCATAATTCTGGTAACAGAATAGAATCGGATGAACTCAGCCCTTGGAGCCATAACGACAGGGCCTGGTAGGATAATATTAATGTTAGCGGGGATTGTGATTCTGTGTGTTTGCCTCTATTACTTATACAAGTATATGAGTGGTGATGCTGAAAAGGCAGATATGGTAGTCTTTGCAAACTCAACTGGTGGTCTACCGGCAAAAGATACTACAGCAACTGTATTTACTAGTAAAAATATACCAGCCATTTACAGTGGTGGAGAATATTCAGTGAGTCTATGGATTTACGTGGCTAACTGGTCTACAAATCCAAATAAGAATAAGATATTCTTAACAATTGATGGAGGCGATGGTACAGATAATACTCTTCTAATGTATCTGGGTGCTAATACAAATAAGATGGGTATCCGTGTAACTTACGATAATGGGACTGCACTAACCCCCACGCTCGTCAATGGTGCAATTTTTTCTGCTACATCTCCCTATAACGATAATGAGGCGAATTTTTCAGAGGGTGATGTTAAGTCAATCGATCTTCAGAAGTGGGTACATGTATGCGTGGTGCTGAGCGGTCGTCGTCTTGATGTTTATGTGGATGGCAAGCTGAATCGTAGCAGTGTTCTTGCTGGAATGTATAAGGTGGCTGGTACCGGTACAAGTTATCGAATGAAGGTGGGTGGTCCCAATGGATTTGGTGGACTCATCGGTCAGATTAACGCTGCGAACTATGCTTACACTCCGGACCGTGTATGGGCCCTGTATTCCAATGGACCGCAGGATACATCAATTACATCACTTATCAAATCATATTTTGATCCCGGTCAGTATTCCTTTTCACTCAAGCGCAATGGTGAAGATGTTATTGCTGGAAGTACACCTGATCTATAGACGAATATGTATTTCAAATACTAAGCGACTTACTGTTATAAAACAATCCAATCTTGTAAATTCTAAAAAAGACCTTATAAAATGTCTTTTTTACAATCCTAATGATAGTTAGAGAGTATGCAGGCCGCAAATACAGGTGCTGTAAGAACTAATAGTTTTCCTAGTAGCGTATCCTTCGGTGGATCAGATCCCTTATCGCAAGTTCTAACAGGAGTTGCATTAGTCGCTGCTGTCTACTTTACGATGCTTTTTGCCGAGTATATATACCAATCCTATTTGGCTATGTTCCGTGATCGCGTTGAGATCTTTCCTAATACATATGCTTCCGGTTCATTAAGTCATACGGCAATTCAGGATCCAAAGAGTCCTCTTGCAAAAACAGTGTATACCTCCGATAATCAGCGTTCAGGTGTAGAATTTAGTTATTCACTATTCTGCTATATCACAAGTGATACATTTTCTAATGGAGATGATAAATTATATCATATTTTGCACAAGGGATATTCTAAACCGTATCCTCTACTGGGTCCCGGTCTTTTCATGAAAGGTAATTCGAATACACTCCGTGTCTATATGAATTGTTATAAGACATGGAATAATTATGCTGATATTGACAATATTCCTATTGAGAAATGGGTCCATGTTGTTGTTTCTTGCAAAGGAAATCAGCTCTATGTGTATATTAATGGAAATTTGAAGACAAAGATGGCACTTTCTGGTAATACGCCGCCTTACCAGAATTATGGCGAAATCTACCTCTTTAACCAACGGAAGATCACAATACCTTCTACAACTGCTTCTCTAATGACTGGTACAGATGAATCTCAAGTATCAAGTGGTGAACTAAACTTTAATGGTGCCGCAAAGGGTCTAGCCAGTCGTGTATTCTATTTTGCATATGCTCTTACATACACCGAGATTCAGAATCTAATAAGTATGGGCCCTTCACCTGTAATGGAGGGTGTGAATATGAGCATTACTCCTTACTTGACCGATCAGTGGTGGACCACTGCCTAGATTCTAACTATTGAAAATTTAATTGAACTATCCTTTGAAGCGCTTAAAATGAGAACTCATCTTGTTTCACACCAGCAAGAAGAGTTGTCATGACAGGAGGAGGTCTTTATGTTCTTGTAGCCTATGGTTCGCAAAATATTCTTTTGAGTGGTAATCCTGATTTCACTTATTTTTACCTAGTATTGAAGAAATACAGTCATTTTTCATTTGAATCTGTAACTATTCAACTGGATGGACCTGGAGAATTACTTTGGGATGCTCCGATTAAGGTTCAAGCCAAAATTCAACGAGTTGCAGATTTACTTTCAGATTTGTATTTAACATTTACTCTCCCGGATATTTACAGTCAATTTATAAGTCCAAATGCAGCAACTCGAACTGCACAGTATGAGTTTCAATGGAATCGTTATATTGGAGCACATATTATCCAAAATGCGACATTTTTGATAGGAGGTACGATAGTTCAGGAATTTGATAGTGATTATTTAATTGCTATTGCTCAAACTGATCAAGATGAAACAGAGTATGCCAAATGGCGACAACTAGTTGGAGACGTTGATGAAATTTATGATCCAGCAAATGGTCCTTACTCCGGCGCTCTTGGTGGCACAAGCGTTCGCTCAACAGGGTCGACAAGTTTATATCCAAATGTGGCTAGAAATACAAGTGTAACAGTACAAACAAATGCGCCTTCTATCCCAAGTCGTCAAATTACAGTACCTTTATCTTTTTGGTTTACACAGGATACAAGTTTAGCAATACCGCTTGTTGCACTCCAGTACCACGAATGTTATGTACAGTTAACATTAAGATCTGTACAAGATTTATTTACAATTTTAGATCCATCAGGGTACCGTGTCCGTCCTGGTAATCGTGTATTTGCATCAAGTGCGCAGATACAGACAGGTAATTTAAATTACATACCAAATAATACTCCTGAAAACTATTTGAATAATTATTTAGTTGATTTTGGATATACAGCACCTCCTCTTAGTACCTGGGCTCTGAATGCATATTTACAAGCAACGTATGTATATCTTACGGATCCAGAAAGAAATACATTTTCATCACAGACTCTTACATATCCAGTACGTCAAGTAACAAACTACACATTTCCAAGCATTAATAATCGGCAGAATTTAAATTTGTATACACATAATCCTGTACCGCGTCTATTAATTATACCGAGGCGAAGTGATATGATCCCTTATACGAATAACTGGGTAAATCTGACAAATTGGTATAATAGCACAAGCGCACCTTTTTTTAGTCCATCAAACGCAGTGTATGATTCAGGCATACGAGCTGTAGGTATTTCTGGATATTTAATTGCAGGATCACAGGAAGATATTATTCGCCAACTTCGTATTTTATGTGATGGAAATGAAATTCAAGAAGTGAAACCGATTCAGTATTTTCACGAGTTGTCTTCTTGGAAATATGCCACGGGCTTATTTCCGAAAGGATTAACTATTTATAGTTTTGCTTTGAATACATCAAAATGGATGAAACCGAGTGGGACTCTGAATACAAGTCGTGTTAAGAATTTTCAAATTGATCTTGATCCTTGGCCTCTGGCCGCTGATACAAATTACACCTATGATTTTATTGTCTATGTAGAAAGTTTGAATTTCTTAGTGATTGAAGGAGGTATGGGTGGGATGAAATACGCGACATAAAGTCGCATATTAGGGAAATACGCGACGTAAAGTCGCATATTTAGGAAAATACGCGACGTAAAGTCGCATATTAGGGAAATACGCGACATAAAGTCGCATATTAGGGAAATACGCGACATAAAGTCGCTTATTTCTTACGTCTTGTCATATTTTTAACTTTTTCAGATTCAAGATTTGGATTTTTGAGTCGTATTTCAGGCATTTTAGATTTTCTGGTGGGGTTTTCTTTTATCCAACCAGGCCATCGCTTCATCATCGCTTTGATTGTCTTATGCTCTCTCTTAAACCGATTACCAAATTGAAGTCCTCCAGGAGTCTTATAAACAGCAGTCTTCGGTGAAACAAAATTAAGACGCACTACAGCACCATCTTTTATAAAGAACTGTAGAGTTCTCTGATAATCCTCCTTTTCACCTTGACCTATATCAATGCGTACTTCCTTACCTGGATTTATACAACCCCAGAAAGGACCCACGCAAAATTTAAGATCTGTCGTTACCGTTGGCTTCATAAAGAACCCATTTGCACTTGGATAAACACCCCAGAAGCGACAATTCGCCTTTTTACATTCTTTGAATCCACGCTCAATAATTCCCTTCAAACTTTTTAATTTTCGCTCGTGCCTTTTTTGGCTTCCATCATATTCTATAAATCCAGATACATCATCATCTAGAGATACAAGGGGTGTCCCCTTAGGAAAGTGATCAAAGATCCAATTACGTACTTGAGGAAGTCCAGGAACACCGACTAGAATTTCCTTGTATGTACTGGGATCAAGGACTGCTTCATACTCTTTCTTCTGCTCTTTATCAGCAACAACTACGTAGATAGCCTCTTTCGGAATGCGATATTCTTTTAGTATAGCTAAAGTCTTATCACGGCATCCTTCAGCTCTTTTATAGGAGGGAACTACCACAGTATAGTCTGCGGACATCTACTCTTATCTTTTATTTAGTAGAAGAGGTAGATGAGTTTCTTTACAAGCTTAGTTAATAAGATCACATATCAAATAAATAAAGCAGTTTCAGATCCTGAAGCTGAAGCGTATGCGGCAGCCCAGGCTAAACAGGCCCAGCAAGATGCCGCAGTTGCGGCAAATAAGGCTAATAAAGAAGAAAAGGCTGAGGCAAAAGCGAAAGCAGCTAAGGATGCTAAGGATGCAGCTGAAAAACTTTCTGCCCGGAGTAATTCAAGTATATCAGGCTTTGCTGGAGAATCATCACAACAAATTCTTATAGTATTTTTTGTTCTTGCATATATCACAGTCGCAACATACGGTGGTCATCTTGCTGCGAATCGTGATATCGGATATTCAACCGCAGGTCGTATTGTTTCGTTTATTTACGGAACAATTCTATTTCCAGTTTTAATTATTCAATATATGTGGGACACATTTAAAGAGGGAAAAGAATCAATTAATTACTCATTTTTACCGATCAGTACATATGTACCGACTGGTGATTTAGAAAAGCTTGTATTAGGACCTTTTTGTTATGTACCAGATCAAGCAAGTGTTAATGCAACTGCGAAAGTCGCTCAAATGTATTTAGAGGCTTTTCAAAGAACTGCGGCATCTGCAGCACCCCCTATCGATAAAACACCTCCTGTTGCCAAGCCTCCTGTTTCATCAACGGTCTAAGAAAGTATCAGTATATCTATATAGATTCAAATGGCAATGCCTCTTGTAAGCATTGTGACACCTACATATAACCGTAGACGCTTCTTTCCAACTCTAATACGAATGATTGAAACTCAAACGTATCCGAGAGACCGTATGGAATGGATCGTGTACGACGATGGACAGGATCCTGTCGGTGATCTAATTGATGAGGCGCAGCACCGGTTGCCCCGTACAATTTACATTCGCGATGAGGAAAAGCAGACACTTGGTGAAAAACGCAACCGTCTAAACCGTGAAGCCAAGGGGGAGATCTTAGTCGCCTTTGATGATGATGATTTTTATTTTCCGGAACGTGTATCTGCTGCGGTAACTGCTCTACGTTCAAACCCGACAGTAGATCTGGCTGGATCTTCAGAAGTTTATATGTATTTTACAGATACGAAGGAAATTCTAAAGATTGGCCCGTATGGAAAGACTCACGCCACGAATGGCACGATGGCCTGGCGCAAACGGTATGCCTCAAGTCACGTGTACGACGAAGCGGTAGCCTTTGCGGAAGAAAAGTCTTTTCTTGATTCATATAAGAATTCATTAATACAATTAAATCCTATGAAGGTAATGCTTGTAATGAGTCACAGTGACAATACATTTGACAAGTCTATTCTTAGAGCGTCAGAGAATCCATTTTTGAAAAAGACGCCCTTACAACTTAAGGACTTTATCAAGGATCCATTAGTCTTTACTTTCTTTGCTTCTTTGTGAAATACCTAAACATGAAAAGGACCCAACCAACAGAAGGTTGCCAGTATGCCTCAAGATGAATCGGTGTCTACAATGTTGGAAGTCTATCAACAACCACTTAATCATTCATTAAGTGAATCATCACCTACAGCAAGCCAATCAGCTGATATTAAAGTACCCCTACATCCGCATCAACTTGCAATGATTCAGGCAATGGAAGAAAAGGAATATGCGTGTATTCACGGATTTAGACTGGAAAATGAAATACATTTTAGTCAGTTTGCGATTGTAGGCGATAAAGTTGGATCAGGGAAGACTTTAATGATGCTTGGATTTTTAGCGCAGATGAAGGCGAAAGCACTTAGAACTCAACAGGATTTGAAAGTATTTTCTCGTATTCATCCACAGTCAAAGTCGACCTTTTGGAGCCATAAGCCAATTGCACCCATTGATTGTTCAGGCGCAACACTCATTATCGTACCGCATACACTCTTTCACCAATGGAAGCATACGATTACAAAGCAGACAAACTTATCCTTTTTAGAGGTTCGGACTACAAAGACTCTTGAGAAGCCTGATTTTATTTCACTGATTAAAACTCGTGATGTTACTCTGATGTCCAATACGATTATTAAACATTTTATGGAAAAGAAGGTTCACGAGACAATGCAGTGGTCTCGAGTTGTGTTTGATGAAATGGATAATGTTCAGTTTACATCTACTACACCTATGCCAAAGGCAAATTTTTACTGGGGGATGACAGCCACGTGGTCAAATCTACTTTTTCACGGATTGTACATGTACATGTCTGAGGCATTCTTGAATCGGCAGATACAGATAGGTCTCCACCCCGAACTTGCGATCCTACTACAACAAGATCAGGCAACAAATGGACAAAATTACTATGCGCGATATGATATTAAAAGTCAAAACTTCTTTGCGCCTTTTGTTACAAAGCATCCGTCAAGAGGTCATCTTGTATTGCGTTCTTCAAATGCGTTTATGGAGCAGAGTTGGAGAACACCACCTGTTATCGAGCAGAGAATTATCTGCGAGTCGCCGATTGTACACAGGCTAGTCTCTAGTTTTGTTAACCAGGAAATTCAGGAGTTGCTACACGCTGGTGATGTACAGACTGCGCTTCAGCGTCTAGGTGTTACCGCTGAGAATCAAAGTTCTCTCATAACAGCTGTCTGTGATTCACGAGAGAAGGATCTTGAGCGTCTTGAGAAGACATTAGCTTTCAAGGAAACGATGGACTACAGTACTCCTCAAATAAAAGAGGCGGCCATTTCATCCTTACAGACTCGTATTGGTTCACTCAAGGAGCAAATTTCAAATCTGAAGGAGCGCATTACAAATGCGAAGAATGAAATCTGCGCAATCTGTTACGATGAACCGACAACGCCGACCTTTGTAATGTGCTGTTCACGTATCTTTTGCGGAGCGTGTATAGTTAACTGTATGCAGCGAAAGAGTAGCTGTCCTCTCTGTCGTGCTGACTTAGATTACAAGAAACTCTGTAGCATTGAAATGGGTGAAAATCTACGATTAATGACTAAGGCTATTGTAGAGGCTGCGCCTAAGCTTCTAAAGAAAAAAGATGCGTTGCTCAAGTGTATAATGGACTCGAGCGGTGGTCGGTTTTTAGTCTTCAATCGTTATGATAATCCGTTTAATGAGATTGAAGGAACTCTCATTGAACAGGGCTATCGGGTAGCGACAGTGCGTGGCAATAAGGATCACGTCTCGAATGTGCTCAACCAGTTCGAGAAGGGTGAAGTTAAGATTTTACTGATGAACTCGGCTACTGCGGGTGTAGGAATGGATCTGAAGTCTGCGACACACGTGATTCTAATGCACGCAATGCGAAAGGAAGAAGAGCGTCAGATTATCGGTCGTGCTATGCGTCTAGGACGAACAGCACCACTGAATTTAATACGATTGTTACATGAGGAAGAACAACAGATTATAATTTAGTGTTTATTGGATCGTGTCTTTCTTGACTTTGACTTGGCCTTCTTTGTCTTATTTCTATGATTTACCTTTCTACGTCTTCCACCTGTCATTGTAGGATTCGCCATCGCAACAGCATTAGCTGCTACGCGAGCAGCTGACTCTTCAGGTGTTTCATCAGAACAATACGGAACCGCAATGGGAGTCTGCCCGTACTGAATTTCTTGGCATAGGCCACGAATGTGTTGCACATTCTTACCGATACCATTCCACCCAATACCACAATAGCCTAAGTGAGCAGATACCGGTGCAACATTAAGATTTGCAGCGTACTTAATATGATTAGGTGCATATTGCTTGGTTTTTTCCATATAGAGTTTGGTCTGAGAACCTGATAGACTTGTTATGCCAAATGCACCACCTGCTTGTCCTGTTCCTTTATCTCCCTCTTCAATGCCAACATTGGAATCAGAATCTGCACCTTGGCCTATCTTTTCTTCTTCTACTTCTTTGGATGCAGCATCCGCAACAGCCTTTGAAGGGGCAATTGCACTAGGTTCCTTGCTAGGATCTGTTGTCGGATCTATAGCAACCTTTCCTAGAACCTTGTCAACTAACACCTTTACTTGCGCATATTCAGCACGGTATGCAGGCCTCCACGGTCCAAGTGTTCCTGTCACATTTAGTATCTCCTCGAACCGAGCAGCAAGTAGTGGATCAAAGCAATCAAGGTACTCCTTATAGGTAGCAAAGCCATTGAAGGTTCCCTTGACCGTTGTCGTCAAACTAATCCGATAGGCTGAGGGCGGCTCGATACCACCCACTAACTTGCGCATATCACTGATATTGTTCGTGCGGCTGCCTAGTTTTGTTAGAATTCCTTCGGTCTTCAAGATCATAAATCCAGGGTGCACGAAATTAGGGGGGATCAAAGGAACCAAGTCAACCACAGATCCAGCTCCAAGGCCTCCTGTTCCTATACTCCACATCGTAGTCTTCAGGCCAGATGAGCGAATGGCAACACGATCAAGTGTAAGAATTCCTGATTCAAGCAAGCTATTGTAGACATTACGACTATAGTCAACAAAGAGTTTAGGACCACCGAAGGTCATGCAGTGTATAGGAGGTGTTATTAAACCGGCACGCTTGAATCCGCCGAGGATAAGAGATGCAAGAGTCGCATTTGCAGCGCCCAAACTGTGGCCTGTTATGACAATACGGTCAATTGGAAGCTTTAGAAACTTTGTCTCAAGCGCCTTACAGACTTTATTCATTATGTTTTTCATTTGTCTTACAAAGCCTTGGTGGCACAGAAAACTTGATTGCTTGATTTCCTCTGCAAAGACCTGGCTACCCGTTTGACCGCCGAATGTACATGTCTTAAGAACTTCATCAATTCCAAGTGGTAGCAAGTTCGCATCAGCTAAGCCCCCGCCAATCGATATAGTTCCACGAAATGCAATATACAGAATCTTTTCACCGGGAAAAGGAACATTTGCCTGCTTCTGTGAATAATCGAGATACTGAAGATAGCAAGGTGTATCATCCATATGACCAATTGTGTTCAAAATCAGGCCATCTTTATTTTCAGGACGAATGGGATTCGGAACGATAACAAACTTTTCCTGCTTCTTATTCGGTGAAACTAAACGACTGTAGTCAGTACGAATAATTCCTAGTGCCGTGTTAAATACAATCGGGTTGTAATGTACGAATTGCGCAGTCTTGGCAATGACCTCGTTAGGGTCGTACATTAAACGTGAAATCATCGCGGCTTGACTCAATGCTGCTTCATACTGACCAATCAAAACTTTTCCAGAAACCTTTTTGGCATCTAGAAGAGTTTGTAAATATGTAAATCCCTTTGCGATTGTTGACATTCTAATTATAAAGAGTATTAAAATTCACGCTTAGCAATTGTCTTTATTCCCTTCATTTTCTTTGCCATCTTTTCAAAGGATCCTTGTTTTATATGATTGACAGGATCCCAGACACCGTAATATGTACTATAGGCATTTTCCCACTCTTTGTCTGTATACAAATCTGGAAATTCATCTCTTGTTATATATTTTCGGTCAAGCATAAAATAGACATTTTTTGAGCCACGTAAGATAGGATACGGAACATCATTATTTCCGATAAGTGAAAAGTACTTTTCTACCTTTTCTCCAGCTTCTAGATCAAATTCATAGATTGAGTCACCAATATAGACGTACCGTCTAGCAGAAATCTGAAGAAGAATTGAGTTTCCAATAAAAGATTTAGCTTGAGATTTAGTGTGATCAGCGTGAGGTGGCCCAGAACTCTTTCCAATCCAGATCTCATCACACGTGTACACTTTAAGTTCTTTAGTATATTCATATGTATCCTTAGTTTCATTGTATTTGCCTTTTACTATAGTAACTGTCTTACCATCAACGGTCACTTCAAAGGGTCTAGCAAAATTATCGTGAATCTGATATTTCTTTACCATTCTATCTACTTGTAGACGCAAAGTTGCTTAGGTATACTCATTGAGTCAATCTTGCGTGCCATACTTGTTGGAATCTTAAGATTTGGATTTGCTGCTGCGTTTTGTAGAAGCAATTCAGGAATCTCCTCAATCATACAGCCCTTTTCATCTGAATACTGAATCATCTGTTTCCATGTATTGTACATAGATGATTGGCGAGTCAGAACTTGCGTAAATTGAAGTTGTGCTGGTGTAGGTACGGTATCCACGGGATATTCAGATAGAAATCCATTTGTAATCTTAAGTTTAAGTTGAAAACTTGGTCTTAATAGATTCCAATTCTGATAGAAAAAGGCCCAGTAATCTGCCTTGTCGCTCAGATCAAACAGAATAAGAAATTCCTTGTAGTGTGTCCAAGCATCTGGAACTGAGGCTAGACGCTTATGAATATTTTCGTGAACACAGAGACCTGATAGATTTCCTAAATTGTTCTCCACTTCGGGAATGATGAGAGGATCCCAGAAATCGTAGAGGCACGAGTGACTGAATTTTAGAATATCTGTACTTGGTTCTTCAGTTTCACCTTCTTCCATCGTAAGTTCGGGTGGCTCAAAACTAGCATCTTGTTGTAGATTAATGCTTGCTGAGTCGCAGCCCTTGATTGATCTTAAGATGACTCGTAGATCTGCGGAGGCGAGAACCTCAGGACGAATCTGAATGCCTAACCATTTCTGAACACTACTTGAAGGAAATTCCATAGGAACGTAGGTGCTCAGACGAACAATATGCTGATAGGCACGACCCTTGATTTCATTGCAGATCAGAAGAAGTGGATGGGTTGTTTGACCTGCTTTCCAACCACGCATATAGTCAAGAAGCTCACTGAGACCACCCTTTTCACCCAGACTGAGACCGTCGATCTCATCAAGTAGAACTGCTAGCTTATGTTTATTGCTGGTCGGAGACATTGCTTCCAAAACAGACTTTTGAGTTAGCAAAGGGATAATCTGCTTTTTGAAGGCCTGGCCACTTCGTGTATGACTTGCGTTCAGTTCAACAATTCGGTAGCCATTTTCTTTTAGAATCTCTCTAGCTAGAGTTGTTTTACCAACACCTGGAGGTCCTACGAGTAAAAAAGCTGCTGTATCTGGAGTTTCTAACCATCGTCTGAGTAAGTCTTCGACACTCGGATGAAGGTGAGCATATGACATTTATTCTTAGACCGCTGGGCATTTTTAAACGGGCACTTCTTATCTAAGAGCATCCAGCTGCCTTCTTAAAAGCTAAGGCTTGTGTAAAACGACTCAATGCCAAACAGGTATCTCCATCCCAGACACCTTCCCAGGTGAGATTATTCAACTTACAGGCATTACAGACTGCTTGTACACTTTCGGCTGAAGCGGGTACTGCTGCCATAGCGGCTACGGCTGGAATAGCAGCTACATAATCACGATTACCAACTGTTCCACTTGCCGGTACAGCAGCTACACCAGAAACAGCGGGTGTGCCCATAATGTTTGCAGATGTATAGGCAATAAATGAATTACCTGTACCTGCCACTCCAAACTTTTTATTATCACTTATATTCCCTGCTGAGATATCAGATGCTTCAGTTTTTGCTAATCCACCTACACCAAGTGTGTCAACGCAACCAGTTCCAGAAATATATGTTAAGTAATCCGGACACATATTAATTGTCGGAGGCCAGAGTTTTGAGGTAGACGGAATGTTTCCAAACCATCTCATTCCAAAAAAGAGCATAATCAGACTGACACCTATCGCATAAATAACAGTCCTTCCAAGGTTTGCAGATGAATATAATGCAAAGGTACCACCTGCTACAAGAACAACACTGAAAATAACGTAAACCACGTACGAATAATTTATGGTATTCAAATTAATTCCTCCGATTACAATATCTCCACTACTAGGTGCTGGAGCCATTCTATCTACCCTTCATTTTTAATAATTTTTCTTACCGTAGCATCTCCAATTTAAGAAATTTGAGATGTATGGTAGAACCGCTCAAATTCATTTCCTTAGAAATAAATTTTTACGGTAGTTGGTATTGACCATTAAAAATAGTCTGTACCAAATTTTAATTTTTTGTATATTTTTAAGTCATACTATGACCTAGTTTAATAGAGTGTAGGGTAATACGCGACCTGCGCAGGGCCCGTGCCGCCAGGGACATCGTCCGTCTGCGTGGCGCTGTGGAGCTCGATGTAGCCCGTGAGGTAATCAGCGTTAGCCGTGGCACCAGGGGCCGGCCCGCCAACACCGAATGTTGAGACCGTAGGGACGAGGAGCTGGATCTTGCGGAAGACGCGGCCAGAGGAAAGAACCGTCTTTCCGAGGTCACGGAGAACACCGCCCGCACCGATCGTGGAGATGGTGGACGTGTATTTGGAGGGCGCAGAGCCCAATGAGCCCCACACCGCATTATCGAAGCTGCCGTTGAGGTATGAGCCGCCCGCGCCTGAGCCCGGTGTGTAGGCGAGGACCTTGTTCGCGATGTTAGCGAGAGGGATGAAGTAGCCGCGCGCCTGATTGCGAGTTCCACGCATGCCAGTTTCCATTTGTTATACCTCCGGCTTAGAAAAAAAAATAGGAGTATTGATATTCTTGTTTTTTTGCCGTAGGGAAACTTGACTCCAAACAGAATGGACTTCCAGGACATCCAAAATCAAGCCGCAATGGTTTTACCAAATACGAATCCTCTACCGGATAATGGAATGAATGGACGAGTGAATTTGGCACCGAGTGATTCTGCCGGTGGCCAAGCTGCAGTTCCTGGATTCACCTACCGCACCTCTGTAGAGAATTCGTTTGCCGCAGATGCTCTCCGTGGAAACTGGGAAGTGACACCTCTCGCCTCAGCCTTTTTTACTCAGACGAATGTGCTTACAATTCAAAACCAAATCCGTAAGGCCGTATATGATAAGTCTGGGCCCAAAAAATACGTAATTGACGATCAGTCAGTTGATGAATTAACAATTATTATGCGCACGATGTATTTACAGTACGCGCAGAACCTGCCGTACGGAATTACAAACCAAATTGAAAAACTAAATGAACTTGTTTGTAATTGGTCTGTACCGCATATCTTGTCGGCCGTTGACCATTATAATTATTATTTGAATGATATCAGCCATATGCCGGTACCTTTAGCGCGCTCCGTAAGCCTCAGTTCTGCCGGTACCAAATCATTGCCTCTCAATCCATTTGTCTAATTTTACGTATGCTTGAGCTTGAGTACGCGCTTTGCCTCAGACTTCTTAAGGGGTGCTCCGGATGCCGCAGCTTCACGCGCCTCTTGGAGTCCAACCCAAGCCTTCTCAAACTGAACTAGGTCGCGTGTCCAGAGTTCAGATGCCGTAGTTCCCTTCAGTGTAGTAAGTGCAATCTGGGCTGCTTCAACATGCTTTCGCGCATCCTCTACCGCCGAAGCCTTTACTCTATCCATTCGCATCCGTAGTAGATATTCATACGAATCCACAGACTCTGGATCCGTAAGATTATCCAGTGGAGGCAGATTTTCGGCTCGTAGTGCCGCAACAATCTCCTCATCTGTCCGGCGCCGTAGATCCATACGATCCTCCAGAAGTGCTAGCAGAAATCGTGCCTTTGCATCAAACTCAATGAGTTCCCGCTCAAGACGCCCAATTTCTAAGGTCTTGCGTGTCTCATAGCCGGTAAGGCGAACCTGATAGTAATCCTCCATCATATCACCTACAGTTCCGTAGCGCTTGATCTTCATCTCAGGACTGAAGCAGACCATATTGGTCGTATGCCACGTTGTATTGAGCTGTAGCATCTTCTCAGACGCTGCCGGATCAGAGCGCATATCAAAGTATACATCGGATTCAAAGTAAAGAACAAACTTGACCTCCACATCATTATACAGGTCATCAAATGACTTAAGAATTGGCTTTGTACCCTTTGCCTCGTCACCCGTACAGAGTGTATCGAGATATGTCTTGTAATCCTTGGTCCACGTACCGATCGGGAGTTCCGTGACTGTAATTGTGTACTTGCTGTCATCCCACGTAGCCTTTCCCTTTGTAGTCCAACTGGTCTCCGTAGGCCGGTTAATTGTCCCCTTGAAGCCATACCACCACGGCTGCAGAACAAGTCCTGCAAGGGTTGAGCGACTCAGATTCAGACGATCGCGGAGCAAAGCGATAACATCACTAGGATTGTGCGGAGGGATATTTGCTGAGAAGCCAGTGCCGATACCAACCGCTCCATTGATGACGAGTAGAGGTACTACAGGCTGATAATATTCAGGCTCTACAACCTGCCCATCATCATCAATATGCTTGAGAATACTACCGTCCTCCTTACGAAACAGAGCATCTATGATGGGCTCCATCTGCGTGTGGATATACCTCGGCTGGGCTGCATCCTCACCTCCCATCAGACGAGAGCCAAACTGACCAATCGGCATTAGCAGATTGATATTGTTACTGCCGACGAAGTTCTGAGCCATACCTGTAATTGTTGAATTCAGGGAAGCTTCGCCGTGATGATAGGATGCGTGCTCAGATACATATCCTGCGAGCTGGGCTACCTTGATTTCTGACTTGAGATTGCGCTTCAGACAGCAGAAGAGAATCTTACGCTGCGACGGCTTGAGACCATCCATTACGTGCGGCAACGATCTCAGATTGTCCGCATTGCTGAAGTGAATGAGTTCATCATTGATAAAGCGGCTATACGGAATGACGCCACCCTTGCTTACAGATAGCGTTCGGCGAGGATCAAAGGTATTGAGCCACTGCTTACGGTCATCAGCGCGCTTCTTTGAAAACGCCAGGCACAGCGATTCATCACTTTCCTCATCCCACTTGTACTTCATATCAAATAGATTCTTGAACCACTCACGAGCCTCCTGAGGTGTGCTCGTACCCAATCCCTTATAATACTTGATCGTCCAACCCTTCAGAGCATCATCACCCTTTGCGGCTACTTCGGTTTCACGCCACGTCTCAAACTCAGACTGGCTGTAGAATGAACGAATATCACTGCGCTTGCTCATCTTGAGTAGCGGAGTAGCGAGGCAGCAGAGGAAGTCACGCTTCAGCAGTGATAGCCAGAAGGTATGAAAGAAGTTCATTAGCAGACCCTTGATGTGGCTACCATCGTGATCCTGATCAGTCATAATCATAACGCGACCATATCGGAGTGTCTTGATATCTGTATAGACCTTGCCTTGCTCCAGACCTAGAATCTTCTTGATTGCAGTTAGTTCCTCATTCTTGTTGAACTTTTCCTGACTGATATCTTTGACGTTTAACATCTTGCCTCGTAGAGGAAAGACACCCCACTTCTCCCGACCGACAACTGCAAGGCCTGCGATAGCAGACGCTGCAGCTGAGTCTCCCTCAGTCAGAATGAGTGTACATTCACCACTACGAGGAGTGCCAGCCCAAAGCGCATCCTCAAGCTTAGGAAGTCCACGCAGTGTCTTTCGCTTTGTACCATCTGTCTTCTTAGCATCCTTGGCGGCCTTAGCATCTAGGATGGCTTGAGCCTCCTCAAGCAAGCCAATCTTGATCAGTGAATCCGCAAGCTTTTCTGACTTGAACTGTGAGCCAAACTTAGTCGCGGGCGTCGTCAGAGTTTCCTTTGTTTGGCTATCAAACGAAGGATTTACGATTGTAGAGTTGATGAAGAAGACCACAGTATCCTTCAGCTGACTCGGCTTGATATCGATACGCTTCTTCTTTGCTGCATCGGAAAAGTTACCAAGAACAACACGGAGAATAGTCTCTACGTGCTTACCACCCTTCCGAGTATTGATACCATTGACAAACGAGATATGACGGTCATCAGGTGAGTCGTCCTCAGCAAAGAGATTCTTAGCGAGAACAGCACCGACCTCCCAGCGATCTCCACAGCGCTCGTATGCGTGACCGCTGCCATCACGAACAAAGAGATTAATGAACTTTTCAAACGTATTTGTCGGTACTACAGATCCCTGCCAGCTAATCTTGACATCCTTACCGGCCATTGCGGCTAGCTCAATTGCTCTAGTGTGGAGAACACGGTCCATTGCGCTAAGATCTAGACCAGGAAACCGGCTCACATCAGGCTCGTAGGAGATCTTGACGAACCCCTTGGTAGACTTGTCCTTTACAATGGACGGCTTGCCACACGTAGCCATATGATCGGTCCAGGTCTGCGTGTACTTCTGACCTGATGCGGGATTGCGAGTGGAAAGAGTAAAGCGGTTGCTAAAGATATTCGTCAACTTCGCACCATAGCCATTCTTACCACCGACAATCTTCTCCTCCGTCTTATCATAATTGCCACTGGTCAAGAGATGACCAAAGATAAGTTCTGGTGCGTAGACCTTGTGCTCCTGATGAATGGCAATCGGAATACCATCGCCGTCATTTTCAACCTCAATGAGAACGGCACCTGCTGTAGTGCGACCTACGGTGATCTCAATGTGCTTGATCGGCTGTGCACCTGTTGCAGTCTGCGAGCGAACAAGAGCATCACGAGCATTTACAATGATCTCGTCAAAGATCTTGTAATAACCAGGATTAAATGCGACCTTCTGGTGCATCATCTTATTTGTCTCGGCGTTGTATACCCATCGGACTTCCTCGTGAGTTTCCGTTGAGCCCACATAGGTGTCAGGGAGTTCGAGGATATGCTCACGGTGAGTGTGCTTCTTATATTGGTCTGCCATACCAGGCCAAGGGGAGGGGTCACGGGTCAATTTTTGGATTGCTTTTTTACAGGTTTCTGCAAAGTCTTTTTCATTCTATAAGAGTAGAATGAAACAGACTAGATATAGAACTAAAAGAAGAACGCAGAGGAAATCTAGACGCCATATGCGTAGATACGCAGGAGGTGGACTACCGTCAGGTGCGGGATTTCCTTTATCCTATACAACTCCTTCGTATAGGGAGCCTTCGGCATCTGCTGGTAGCAATCTCCAGATTTCTGAGCCCGGCTTGGCACGCCCTGTCTTGAATCCGACTGGTGGTGGAAGACGTAGGTCGACCTTACGTAAGAATAGAAATGTAAAGGTGGGTGGTTTCTATCCGAGTGTGATGGGTTCTTTTTTACAAAATGCGGCAGGTATTGTCCCAGCTACACTTTATTCTGGTTATAAGTTATTTAAAAATAATAAGACAAGCCGAAAGAATTAGGTTATCTTTTTGATAAAGTATCGATAATTCTTTTAAAATGATCTGACTTGTTCTGAATGTAGGTTACTACTTCAGAAGAATCTAGTTTTTTAATAAGTTCATTAAAGCCTTCCATTTTACGAAGTAACGGATTCAATGATCCTGCATTTGGATGCCATAAATGTATAAAAGGAATTCTAGGATTTTCTGCAGTTTCAATTGAAGTGAAATATTCAAGCTTATTCCAAAAAAGCTGATCCTCAGGTGCGTATCCCCAAAATAAATGAGGATCGTATCCACCCACTTTTACATACAAATCACTTTTTACTAGGATACTGCTGCCCTTTCCACCATATCCATTTGTTGTACACTCTACTCTTTCATCAATACCCGCGTAAAATATGGATAGATCTGCCTGTAGCTTCTCGCTAAATTCCTTGCTTGTTTGCCAAACAAATCGATCTGAAAATGGCTGCAATGCGACTGAACCACGATCAAGATAGATTTTTACTTTATCAAAAAAACGATCAGGAACAAGCAAGTCATTGTCGTGCATCATATAATATGTACGAGGGGGTCCATAAAGAAATCCAATATCAAAACATAGACTGCGATTGAATTGTCCAATAGGTGAGCCAAGTCCGCCAAGCATTGGAATATGAATCCAACCAAGGCATTCTGCGTTACAATACTCTCTGAATTCAGGTACCTCGCTATGCTCTACAATGACAATCGCAATCTGTAGAGTCGTTTTTGCTATCTCTGTTTTCAATACCTTTACAGTAGTTTCTAGCAATGATCGGCGACCTTTACATGGTATTACTAATAAGATATCATATGTCTTATCTAATTCTAATGGTTGTAGTATAACTTGTTCATCCTTGTTATCTATTATAGTATATAAGACATCTAATTGATCTATGTCGACTGAAAAATCCATTTATATTTCATTGTAGATAGGTATTTAGACTAGCGATTCTAGGATTTGAATACACTCATTTGGAACTTTTCAAATGTCTTTTTATATTGCATAGACTTTGCTTGAATATAAGGTTTAATATCTGAACTATACTGTTGTTTAATATATAAAATTAGCATATCCATTTCTGCAAGCAAAGGATTTTTTGTTGCAGCATTTGGATGCCATAAATGGATTAATGGCATTCTTGGAGAATCAGCATATTCGACTGAAGTAATTGATTCTACCTTCAACCAAAAGAGTTGATCTTCAGGTGCATAGCCCCAAAAAAGCTGGGGATCGTAGCCACCCACATTTGTAAAGAGGTCAGATTTAAGAATAAAACTGCCCCCTTTTGCACCAGGCATATTTCGTGTACATACAGCTTGTTCATCTATACCATTATAAAAAATAGATAGATCGGCCTGTAGCTTTTCGCTAAATTCTTGATTTGTTTGCCAAACAAATCGATCTGAGTAAGGCTGAAGGGCAACAACACCACGATTAAAATAAACCTGTACTTTATTAAAAAAAATATCGGGAACAAGCAAGTCACTATCGTGCATCATATAATACTTACAAGGAGGACCATACAGATGACCGATATCAAAACAGAGTCCACGATTAAATTGTCCTAGAGGAGATCCCACACCTCCAGAAAGAGGAATATGAATCCATCCGAGGCCTTCGGTAAAGGCATACTCTTTAAATTCAATACTATCTGTGTGTTCAACTAAAGTAATTACGATACGTAGATCTGTTTTTGCTATCTCGTGCTTCAGCACTTTTATTGTTGTTTCTAATAAAGGCTTACGCCCCTTACACGGAATCACAATTGAAATATCATAAGGTTCCTTTGACTCTAGAGCCTTGAACGCAGGTCGTTGACGATTCTGATTGTCAATCGATGTCTGTTCATTGTAATCTATTTTATAATCATTCATCGGATTCTCATTATTATAGATCATTACTACTTCATCAATGCATTGAATACGGGGTGATCCTGCCATTTCAGCAAGAGGGATATTAAAGACCTGGTCTGCAGTAAACATCGTTTGTTTGCCATTAAAGATATTTAGATCCTTTGGCAGCTTATTCCATAGAAAGGCCTTTGCAGTAAAAAGATGGCTGAAGACCCAGCCGCACTCACGAAACCCACGACCTCTCTTTTCAGATGTATAATGATGTTCAGTTAATGGAGTGGTACAGTATCCAGTATGACCACTGGACTGTAGATAAGACCCATAGGTGACCCAGCAATTTGTATTTTGGTAACGTTCTATAACAGTTTGAAGAGAATAGGTTGACGCAAGCCAATCATCTCCATCTAGAACACAAATGATATCTTCAGGATCACAGTTCGCTGTATCAAGGCAGCGAAATAGATTAGCACCCTTACCTACACGCTCATTGTTTCTCACAATAACTAGCCTAGCAGGCTCCTTCTTTTGCCAGGTATCTAGGAAGTTCTTAACGGAGGGATCAGGGCTCGCATCATCGACTAATGTTGCCTGAAAGGGTATTGAACAGATCTGACTAAAAATAGACTCCAGACATTTTTCTAAATATTGAATTGTGTTATAGTGCGTAATAAAAAGATGAATCTTCGGAGCTCGTTCAAATAGTCGTTGTTCAGATTTACGGATAATACCATAAAGTGTATCTAATACACTATCATTGACTAATGAGTCCATCTACAAAGTAGATTTAAGAAAGGGGTTTAGACCTTTGATTCTAAAGTTTTGAATGCGGCTCTTTTGCGATTTTGATAATCAATTGATTTTTGTTCATTAGAATCAACTTTATCTTCATTAATTGGATTTTGATTATTATAAATCATTAAAATTTGGTTGATATATTCTATACGCGCTGAACCGGCCATTTCAGTAATAGGTAAATTAAATACTTGGTCAGGTGCAAACATTCCTTGTTTTCCATTAAAGATATTCAAATCTCTTGGCAACTTTAACCATAAGAATGCCTTTGCTGTAAAAAGATGGCTGAAGACCCAGCCGCACTCACGAAATCCACGACCTCTTTTTTCAGATTCATAATGTTCATTACTTAATGGTTTTGTACAGCACTCATTTCTACCAGTCGAAGGCTGGTATGATCCATAAGTGACCCAGCAGTTTGTATTCTGATAGCGGTCGACTACTATTTGAAGCGAATAGGGATATGCAAGCCAATCGTCTCCATCAAGTATGCAGATAATATCTTCAGGATCACACTTCGCTGCATCTAGACACCGAAACAGATTTACACCCTTGCCTACGCGCTCGGTATTTTGTAGGATAATAAGACGCTCAGGTTCAATTTTCTGCCACTCATCTAAAAACTCAGTTATATACGGATCTGGAGTTGCATCATCAATAAGCACCGCTTGAAATGGAATAGATACAATTTGATTAAAAATAGATGTTAAAGTCTTTTGTAAGTATGAAATTGAATTGTAGTGCGTAATAAAAAGGTGAATCTTTGAAATATGACAGTCCATCTAGTCAGTAGATTTAAGAAAGGTGTTTAGACCTTAAATTCTAGTCTCTTAAATGCAGGCCTTTCACGATTAAGCCGATCAATTCGTACTTGTTCAGATCCATTACAGAGTGAATCATTTAATAAGCTTTCAGTATAATACAGAACAAGAATGTTTTTAATATATTGAATTCGATCTGATCCTGCCATTTCAGCAATAGGAATATTAAAAACCTGATCGGCTGTTACTTTAGCTTGCTGTCCATTAAAGATATTTAAATCTCTTGGCAACTTTAACCATAAGAATGCCTTTGCTGTAAAAAGATGGCTGAAGACCCAACCGCATTCACGAAACCCGCGACCCTTCTTTTCAGATTCATAATGCTGACTATTCATAGCAGCTGAACAATACGTACTTCCATTTGATGGCATATAGGATCCATATGTAACCCAGCAACCTGTTGCTTGGTATCTTTCAATGACTATCTGAAGTGAATACATATCAGTTAACCAGTCATCTCCATCAAGAACACATATAATATCTTCAGAGTCGCATTTAGATGTATCTAGGCATCGAAATAGATTTACACCCTTGCCCACTCGCTCAGTATTTCTCAAAATAACTAGTCTAGTAGGCTCCTTTTTTTGCCATCTATCTAGAACTTCAGATGTAGATGGATCAGGTGAACAATCATCAATAAGAAGAACTTGAACAGGTATACTTAGTTTCTGATCAAATACACTTGTTAGACATTTGTGTAAATACTCTAAGTTATTATAGTGCGTAATAAAAAGATGAATCTTTGAACAAGTATCTTTAGAATCCACATTTGAAAGTATAGTTGGTTTTGCTATAAGGCTATTCATAATATCATTTATCATATCATTTTCCATCTCATCTTCCATTATTGAATTCATAAAAAGAGTATATACTAGCGGCTTAGACCGAACTTTATAAGATAATCATAGAAGGGTAGTATATGACAGATAAATCTGTTATCTATGTATTTTATCAATTTGAGCTCAAGCAGCAGATCAGGTCGTGGGACTATAAGGATTTGCCACACGGTTGGTACTATAATCGCCACGGATATATACCGAATACACTTAAAGTAGCACATATGTTTGAGGAAAAGAATCCAAAGGCTATTAATCGCCGATATGAAGTCCAATTTTATGGTGGTCTCAAGAACAAGCGAGAAATGATGAGTTGGCTACACGAACTCTTTTCTGATTTGAAGGAACAGGGTATCTTAGCTGAATTTATGATACGTGATTTTTACTGAATTTGATAAGCCCGGCACCTTTGCGGGATTTCGCCTAAAGACAGAACACCACGGACAAGAAGAATATGTCAGTCGTTGCCAAGGCTACACCAAACTCCAATGGGAATCTTTTTGAAGTGAAAACGGTGCAGTCAGGTGCTTTTCGCACATTGATTGAGGCACTCAAGGAGATTCTTACTGAGGCGAATCTGGAATTCGACAGTCAGGGTATCAAGATCGTGGCAGTCGATGAGACGCACACGGTGCTCGTCTATCTGCGTCTACACGCTGATCGCTTTGAGAATTACTACTGCCCTGTAAAGCACGTTCTCGGTGTGAATATGATCTATTTATTCAAACTCATCAAGACGATGGGCAACAATGATAGTCTGACGCTATATTTGCCGGCAAATAATCCAAATAAGCTTGGTATTCGGATGGAAAATACGGAAAAGTCGCAGGTCACAAATTTCTTTCTGAAATTGTTTGACACGGATGTTGAAGATATCAGTATCCCCAGTCTGAACTTCACGAGTATTATTCATATGCACAGTGCGGATTTCCAGAAGATCTGTCGTGATATGAATGTTCTCGGTGAAAAGATGGAGATTACGAGCAGTGGCAGCAATCTGATCTTTAGATGTGTGGGTGATTTTGCTGAACAGGAGACGATAATCGCAGATAATCAGGCCTCGATGAAGGTTCAGACAAAGGGGACAACCAATGAGATTGTACAGGGAATCTTCCAGCTAAAGCACTTAGTTCTGTTCACGAAGTGCACGACACTGTGCCCGTCTATCGAGCTCTATCTGAAGAATGACTACCCTTTGATCCTCAGATACATGGTGGCGAATTTGGGTGAGGTCAAGCTAGTTCTCGCACCTATCAAGAACAAGAAGGAATAGAGATACCAATACAAAAATTGACGTGTGTGCATTTTAAAAATGTCATCACATCAAGATGAGTTTTGAACCTATCGGGGTTGGTTTTCCTGCTCTACAACCTGTACAGCAAGTACCTCAAGAAGCAGTGCAATTACCCCAACATACTCTAGAGATTTATCAGCCAACGGTGATCGGGCCAAATATTCCAACAACATTTTGTATCAGGAGTATGCGGTCAATGAATGGACAAATGGTGAATGGATTTTACTTACTGAATTCTCTACCAATTGAAGGAACTACTTCCTTTCGTATTATGCGGCTACCAAATCATGGTCGTTTTTACCCTCTTCTTCAAGTGAATCTGAATACAGCCGCAGCAATCAATCATAGACTTCATATTAGCAAGCTAAGAAAGCCTAGAGGTCAGACGGATCACGACTGTCGTTGGAAGTATACGAGCGAGTGTCTACGCTATCAAAATGATTTCTATCCTGTTCTAAAAGTAACTCCTGCAGCTTTCCTAGATTCAGATATTATTAAGCACCTGTTATCCTGGGTACCTATGCGGGAGGAAATCCATAGAACCCGAATGACTGTTGAAATTAAACCCATAATAATTCCCAGTCATGCGATCCTCGCATTACTACGAGATGCAGCAATACAAGGATTCACATGTCCAATTACAACTGATGAGATTGACATTTCAAATGGCGCAGTTACGTCGTGCTTTCATCTCTTTGAAAAGGATGCAATCGCTACTTGGTTAGCAAGTGAAAAATCAAAAAAGCAGTGCCCTGTCTGTAAGAAGGAATGTAAATCATTTACACTCTGATCTACAACCTACTACCGTTCAAATACCCCTAAAAAATTGAAGTGTCACTTCCATTTTTTACAGGCATAGACTTTATCTACTAGATCTGTAAGGATCTTGAATGGGAATTCCAACCCTATTTATTGTAAGAAAGTCTTCAACAATGTATCAGTTGTTTTACATACGCGAGGTACAAACGGATGTATTAACATTCTATAAGATTTCACCTGCACATATTGCGGTCTTTAAGAATCTTGATGACTTTACACCTCCTCATAAGCATTCAACTTCTATTCTTCTTCGGCATTGGGAGGGTGATACTATTCTGGAGTCAAATTGGAAATATACAGATTTAAAGGCGACAATTGAACGCCCAGATGGACTTATACTTTATAATCTTCCAATTCTATCCTTTGAAAAGGCTACCGATGTACTGCCTTTCAAATCGTGTTTTACAAAGACATATTTACAACTAACAAATCCTATACCTTTGCACGTAAGAAAACTTGTGATTGAGGATGCTATTAAGAAGGGTGATGCGTGTTCAATTAGCTTTGAACTCATTACGATGAAGTCAGTTGTAACTTCATGTGGACACGTCTTTCAGGAAGAATCAATTCAAAAATGGTTATCAAATTCTTCATCCAATCAATGTTGTCCAATGTGTAAACAACCGTGCTGTATCTAGATCTACATACGCTTCTGTACGTGCGGTGTATACAGGACTTCAGATTCACTACAACGTGAGTCGATAAACTTCAGACCTTCAATTGAATCGTATTTTTCAGCATTTGCATTCCAAATTTTAAGAATATTAAAAGTTCCCTTCTTTGGGCTCATACTTACACCCATACACTGATTTTCAGGATGCGTAAATATAGCCCCTGTCATTGCGTGAAGAACTTGCGTAGTAAAGACATCCTTTACAATATCGGATGGAACCTTCATACTGTAACTGCCACCACGGATATTCTGATGATTTTCCCAGAGAGGAAGAATATCACCACGCATAAAAAAAGGAAGACCATTTTTAAAACGGGCTTGTCCAATTTCTTCAATTACACCAAGTACATCTTCATAGGTTGTACACGTATGAACTTTCTGAAATGTATCAAGAGTCCATTTTTCAGCATCCGCTTGGTGAAAATAAAGTGTCCAAGGTCCTGTCGGTATAGAATCCGATAGCTTGACTGCCATTCTGTTCTAAAGAAGTTGAATCGGCATTAGGCCCTGAATCCTTCCTAGGTATAAGTGGCCGTGTAATAAGTTCACCCATTTCATCAATTAATTGAACTCTCGTACTTTCATCTATATACAGAAAATAGGGATTGCCTGTATCAATACACCAAAGAACAAATAGTTCAAGAGGTGTAGGTTTAGTCGACATAGATATATATTTTACCTCGCTAATCCAATCTGATAGATCTACCTGTCCAACTGTAGGGATATCTAGTGTAAATCCAAGATACGATATATTCTTAAAAAGTGTAGTAGCCGTAGGCTTATTTGATACAAATCGGGCAGGGCCCAGTGTGGCTTTCCATTTCAGTTTACTTTGTAGACAAGGGCTCATTGGAAATGTTGATGAAGCTAAAGGAAATAGGAGTCCCTCTACAAAGTAATATTCCTTAGTGACAGTTACTTCTCTATATACATTTGTTATCAATCGTATACTTTGATCGGATCCATACATAATTCGGTTAAAGATCCAAGGACCCCAATTTAAAAGAAAACTGTACATTTTATCTACTTTTATAGATACCTGTAAAGCTTATAATTTACGCATTAAACCGGAGTTTTTTGAGGTCTATACATATGTACATACAGTAGGTTCGCAGCAGTGAGATCCACCACCACCTCCTCCACCACCACCTCCTCCACCACCTCCTCCACCACCACCTCCTCCACCACCACCTCCTCCACCACCTCCTCCACCACCACCTCCAGATCCACCTCCAGATCCACCTCCAGATCCACCAGTATCAGTAGGTGGAGGAGGATTGACACCTCCTGTATTTAATATATTACACTGCTGTCTGTTATAAATATCAAGTGCATTTGATTTATCATTATATACAATATTAATCATCCAACCACTTAAAATTGCTAACGTTAAAATGGCAATACAGACCCAATTTAAATTCTCATATCCCATTTTACAGATACCAAAAAATAAAACTGTTACAATTGATCCAAGAACTACGTGAGGAACTAGTATATCAAATTTGTTATATCCTACATCAAATAAAACTAGGGTAAGTGTAAATGATAATGCTAATAGTACTGTCGGGCAAAGATGCATCTACCGTAGCACCTCAAATTTATTAAATTTGTTTTTTTATGCCTTTCGCACTAGATTCTTTACAGGATCATAGATTCCTAGAAGTTCACCAGGATCACCATCGGAATCAACTGCGTAGACCTTGTGATCAGTACTCTTGAAATATGAACGTCCCTTGTAGGTCCATTCCTCTACTGCCTCCTCTTCCTCCTCAACCTCGACCTCTTCCTCCTCTTCCTCCTCAACCTCGACCTCTTCCTCAACTTCAACCTCTTCCTCAACTTCTTCCTCAACTTCTACCTCTTCCTCAACCTCTTCCTTAAGCTTAGCTTCAACCTTCTGTTCCTCAGCCTTAGGAAGCTTGGAAACCTTTAGATTAAAGGATCCAAGATCAAGCGGATTACTAATAGGCTGAAGGTTAGGAATATTTTGCTCCATTGAAACAGTAACATCACCCTTCTTCGGTTGCGCCTGATTCTCAAGAAGGATAACAATCTTTGACATCGTTCCATTAAGACGCTCAACCATTGACATCAGAGAGCTAAACTTGGCATCCATTGATTCATTGAGTGAATCAATCGCATTCCGCGCATCCTGATCTACCGTCTGTGGTTCGGACGCTGTAGGCACCTGACCGCTACGAAGGGAAAGTGAGTGATTGACATCCTCACCGAACTTGAGAAGTACATTATTCATTTCTGTCTGCGCATTTCTCAGAGCAGAATACATTCTATACTGTTTGTTTCAAAATGCCGGCCACTCAATTTTTTGCCCGCACTTGTAGATTCATTACAGCATCAAGCGTACTTTCCTTATCTTTCAATGGCTTTGTACGCTTGAGACGAAGACCTGCTTCCATAGGCTTTGAAATTTCAAGGCCTGCGCCTGTCGCTGTAGTATTGCGCAAAGATGTCTCATAGAAGTCAATCGGCTTCGTATCAAGAGTTGCTAGAATACTGATAACAGGAGGCAGATGACTGTCAATCCGAATCTGACGCTTCTCAATGATAAAACGGAACTGCTCGTGGCTTAGTGCCCCACCAAAGAACCGCAAACTCTCACGAGGAGGAGCGGGTTGAATTGGTTCGGATTGCCTGTACATTCTGTGCATCAGTGCCTGACGCTCCCAGCGTACCTGCGGATCAATTGGCTCAATAAGTAGATAAGATAATGAGCAAGGTACTGTACAGAAATTGCCATACACGGTGTAGACACCGTGCTCTTCCTTCGTAGGTAAGACAACAGGGCGTCCTTCAAATGTTCCAGCGCACCAAAAGCAAGCAGCACTGACAGATTCAGGTAATGTTTGAGTCTCATTGGCCACCTTATATTCAATCATCATATCAAGTGTCTTGAATGCCTTTATAGGAGCAGGCTCGGCAACTTGATCCTTTACAGCTGTAGCTGTAGCTACATCATTTCCATTATCTTTTAGTGATACTGGTATCTTAACATCATCATCAAATGCTGCTAGGTGTTCTGCGCCACTTTGAAATACATCATCTTCCATTGCATCATAAGGCTGAGGAACAACTGGAGGGCGAGGGTCATAGATCAAGGGTCCATCCTGAAACTGTACTTCAGAGGTGCGAAAGGGTAGATGTGCGATAAGAGGCCGACGAGGTTCGGGGCTAAATGAGCCCTGAATATCCCCGTTAGCTGATACTGTCGCCACTACGGAAATTAACTTATTCTTAGGTACACGCTTTGCACCAGGTGCCTTCTTAACTTTTGCTGCTACTTGTTCAACCACAGGTTCAAGCACAGGTTCAACCACAGGTTCCACTACAGGTTCAACCACAGGTACAGGTAAAGATACAACTGTTGCCTTCTTAGATTTTACACCCTTTGGCATCTTCTACAAGCAAATCAGTCAGTTCGCGTTTAGGTTCATTTCATATAAAAAAGCACTTAACGCAAACGAGCAAACACGCATATAGATGCCAGTAGACTCAACAGAAAAATCTAGAGTTGAACGCTGTTTAGATGCGATGATTCAAAACCCATCTTCTTTTCAGCATTGTATTTTTGTAGGGCCTCCAGGCTGCGGAAAGACTACTGCCGCTTGGTCAATTGCACATCAATTCTATAAAACACCTCTTGAGCGTGTAGGTCGTGCACTTTTTCTAAATGCCAGCGATGAGAGGAGTCTAGAGGCAATTCGTTCAAAAGTCTATCCGTTTGCTGAATCTGCAGGCAGTGGTCTTTTTGGATATTCAGATAAACCTAAAATTATTATTTTTGATGAAGTGGAGACGCTTACTGAACCTGCACAACTAGCACTAAGACCTTTACTGGAAAAACCAACATCTGAAATTCTAGTTTTTTTTCTTTGTAATTCACTTTGTAAAATTCATCCATCCTTGAGAACACGATTTTTTATTTTGCGATTTGATCCTCTTCCTGAGACGGTTCTAACAAATCGTTTGCTGCTGGTAAAACCAAAGACTTTACCACCAGGTCGATTTGATGTACGTCTTCGCAGAAGTGATTTCCGTTTCTTTCTTCTAAATCCTCAGGATTCTCAGAAAGCAACAAAATGGTTATGTAAATTACTTACAGTTCATCCTAGAAATAGACGTTCCGTTTGGGAAGAATGTTATAATGAAATGTCGCTACAGACATTTGGATGCCATATGTTAACTCTTTCACTAATTACAAATACGGCATTTGATTCTTGGAAAAAGTGGATTGAAATATGTGATCCTAATTTATCACCGTGGACAACAAAAGAATCTGCGATTGATGCGATGGAAGTAATTTGGTCAGGTTTTAGCTTTTCTGTCTAACTAACCAACAACAAAAAATGAATGCCATCCCGCCTAAAAAAGTACTTATAGAAATGGCGTCTATTCCAGATCCTCTTATAATTTCACCTCTACGAATCTCTACAATGGTAACCACATGTCACGCGGGATGTGGTATCAAGCTACAGAGACTCTTTGAATCCTTTCCTCTCTGGGCTATCCCCTTTGGCTATCCAGGAGAGGGATTTCTGAAGATGGAGTACGAGAAGAAGGTGATTGGATCTTCAACGCGCGATATCTTGACTAAGCGTAAGGTAACTGAGAAGACCTTCTTCAATCAAGCGACACTTGTCGTTCGCAAGAAGGTTTCTGAGGAAAGAGGATGGAAGGAGGTTAATATCAAGCTATTTGCCAATGGAGGTATTCAGATGACAGGCGTTCCTAGCACGGAGTTTAGTCAGGCTACGATTCAGTATGTTCTTGCTGAAATCAAGGCAAAGGATCCTGAAGTCTTTGTTGATAATGGACTAAATGCAGGAATGATAAAGTATCGTGTACAGCTAATCAATAGTGATTACAGTATCAATCGTCAGATTTATCAGGAAAAGCTCCATAAGATTCTCAGTAACGTATACAACCTGTTTAGTAGTCATGAGAGTACTATTTATCAGGGTGTTAATACAAAGTACTACTATAACAAGCAGGGTAATAAGCTAAGGCCTGGTATCTGTGACTGCAAGAGTGGGTGCACAGGCCAGGGATCAGGAGATGGTGATGGACAGTGTAAGCGTATTACAATTAGTCCGTTTAGCAGTGGTAAAATTATTATTACCGGCGCGCGAGAAATGGATCAGATTAATGAGGCGTATGAGTTCTTTAATGAGATTCTTGAGGCACACGCACAGGAAATTCTGTTTACGCCACAGGCTTCAGTTGCGTAAGTGGACTTGTCCAATTAGCCTGGCAACCGATAAAATCGGTTGCGTAGCGTGGTTGCGTAATCTTCCTCCACTGGTTTTCCAAATCTACGGCAGACAATGTCAGCGCCTTCCGGACCTAATGCTCCTTCTACTTCTCTAGCCTCTCCGACTACAGAAACTACCAATGATAGAATACCGTCTACGGCTACACTTGTAAGTGCGGCGAAGCTGGCTATGAAATATGATATGGCTATTCACCATGACTATTTTAAAGCTTCTACTGAAGATAAGGCATTCCTAGGTGAAGATGCCGTCACTAAGGATAAGATGCTTGTAAAGAATTCTGAGGAGTACACCAGCCACATCCAGAAGATTTACAAGTCGGGTGATGACTACATCATTATGACTGAAAATTCAATCTATATCGTCAGCGGAGATATACAGAAGCGTAAGATCCAGTCGTCCAGTCTGAAGGATGTGTAAAAATTTGAATGACTTTTTTACACTTTAACAGGCACAATGACTACTCTCGGTGTTCTCGGCGCACGCAATGCGATTTCAAAGCAGATTTTGCAAGATGAGATTTTGAATCCCATCTTGGATGATCTTGATGCAAAGATTGAACGAATCCTCTATCCCTCAGAACCTGTCTCAAGCAGTTACATTGAATGCTGGGCTCAACGGCAGAAGATTCCTACTGAAGCAATCAAGCCTGATTGGATCGCACAAGGTCGACGTGCTGGAGTTCTCAGAGATGCGCAGATTGAGAAGACAGCAGGAGCACTACTTATCTTTGAGGGGCCAAAGAGTCAGTATTATAAGGAGTTGGCTGAGCGTATTGCTAAGCGATCGCCTGAAAAGAAGATCTATTTAATTCTTGCTGGGACGGTTACGCCAGTACTTCTTGAAGTAGAACAGGCAAAGACGTTTACAGTATCAGAAGCTGAAGAAAAAGAAATCTTTACAATCGATAAGGCATTTGCAAAACAAAAGCAGGTTACGTGTCTAATTAGGGACTAGACGTGACTAGACGTCTAAACCGCGACTACACATTAAATAAAAGAACCAGAATTGTATCGTTGCAATAGTTGTAGGAAATGCAATCGTTGATAGAATGACAAGATTAGGATTTTTTACTCCAAAAGCATAGCCAAGCATTCCTAAAACTCCAACTACGGCAAGTATCGCATTCGCTACCGAAAACCAAAAAAACCAATTGCAGACAGTTGAACTCTGAATTTGTTTAGACCAGTCCGGTTCAGATCCCATTTCTACTCTGCGTATCTTTTTTCACGCAGTCAAATAGAAAGATGGCTTCTAGAATGAATCGCCGTAATCGGAAGACAAACAGAAAGAACCGTAATCGCAACCGGAAGGCAAGCAGAAGGAATAGAATGTGTGGTGGTAACCCGGCGTCAGTGAATGACACCAGTATGGCGTTGAGTAGTGCTGATTCTTTAGCGCAGGGGCAGCAGTTCGCAGGAATCCACAGCGCTCAGCACGGTGGATTTGCTAATGCACCTGCTATGAATGGACCTGTATTAGCACCGCCTCCACCGCCTCCTTCACCTCCTGTCCAGATGGGTGGTGCTGGTATCCAGCTTGTAGGAGGAGGTGGTGGCGCGTATCCTGCCAGTGTAGAATTAAGCACATTACCGGGTGATTTGGTCGCATCTGCGCGCACTGGACCTCTTAATGCTGCGATTGCAGCTATTCAGGGAATGAAGGATCAGGCTGGAGGCAGACGTCGGCGCAATCGTAAGACGAATCGCAAGAACCGTAGCAATCGCAAGACGAACCGTAGCAATCGCAAGAACCGCAGCAATCGTAAGAACCGCAGCAATCGCAGACAGTACGGTGGCGGTGAGCTTTTTATGGGATCTCCCGTTACGGCCAATTCAATGCTTCTTGATCCCGGAATGGAGAAGCAGGCTGCCCTCAACTACGAGTGGTCTCTGGCGACTGACCCCAGTTCCTTTGCGCCCAAGCAATAAATTAGGCAAATGACGCAACTCGTACCGTCTCAGTAGTCTTTGGCATTTCGGGTAAAGTAGTAAACATTGATTTTAGTAAGATATTCTGAGAGCGTAGCGTGGCTAGCTCATCTTGCGTTGGCATTACAGCAACAGTAATATGTACATCACCATATTTGGGCGTTCCTCGTATCGGCATACCCAAACCTGGCACTATTACCGTCCACATATTCTGAACACCCGCAGGGATTTCAACAGGTACACCTGAAGAAAATCCAGGATGACCTTGTAAGAGCCGCACTGTTCCAAGTAGCGCTTCTGTCAAGGAAATTACAATTGAAGTCAGTAGACGACTATTTTCACGCTTCCACTTCTGTAATGTATCTTCTTCATCTGCCTCGCGCAACAGTACGACAACATCACCCGCCTCAGTATATCCAGGGTGATCTGAGCACATTCCTGAAAAGACTACAGTGTTACCTGACATCATTCCAGGCTCAATCTTGATTTCAAGAGTCTTTTCTTCAGGATTGAATCCACGGCCAGCACAGTCACCGCACTGGCCACTCATCTGTTGACCTCTTCCTTGACAGTGACCGCACGGTCCTTGATTGATCATCTGCATCGGACCCATCATAACAACCTGTCGTAGTACACCTGTACCATTACAAGGATCACAGTGTTTTGTTGTTGCAGCACCTGATCCCTTACAGGTCTTACAAAAAGACTGACGGCCTAGTTTAATTGTAAGATTACGACCATAGTAATAATCTGCTAAACGAAGAGGTACTTCCTGAGTCTTTCCTGGAGCTTTGCCTTCTTTCTTACGATTCATTGATCCTCCTCCCATCTGGCCACCCATACCACCACCCATACCTCCTCCACCCCCACCAAACATTCCTCCACCAAACATCTGGCTAATGAAATCAGGAACTCCAAATCCACCATTATCTCCAAAAGGTGTGCCGTTACCAAAAGGATTGTCAGGTTGATCTGATACAGATCCAGTCATATCATATCGCCGCCGCTTTCCCTCGTCACCTAAGATCTCATAGGCTGAACTCAATTCCTTGAACTTTTCAGGATCACCTCCCTTATCTGGATGATGCTGTTTTGCTAGATCCTTGTAAGCACTCTTGATACTGGATAGGTCAGCATCTCTAGGAACCCCAAGTACGTCGTATGGATTCATTCCTACTTCTGAATATCTTGACTATACTGTTTAGGCGTTTAACCGCGTATTGCCCATCTAAGATTTTAGCTCATAAATCTCCAGATGTCTACAGACACCAAAGTAGTTAAGATAAACACTGAACTCTTTGGAATGGAAAGTATTACAAAACAGTTAGAGTCTTGTATTGAGAATCCTCCTCACATATTTCTAGTGGGCTTTCCAGGCACTGGTAAATCAACGATCGCAAGAGATTTTTTAACTGCATACTTTACATATCATAAAGTATCAAAAAAGGAACAAAAAGAATACTGGGTAGAAATATCAAGTCATCAAGATCGCGGTATTCATACATTTCGTCAGATTCTCAATGACCACGTTCGCTGGATAGCACCAAAGAAAGGTATCTATCGTTGGATTCTAATTGATGACTGTGACACCTTGCCGGCGATTAGCCAGCAGGCACTACGTCGCCCTATGGAAACCTTTGATCATATTACACGATTTCTATTTATTAGTCAAAATCAAGAAGCACTTATCACACCGTTACAAAGTCGTTGTCATATTCTTTTGATTGAGCCTACAACAAGTCACGAAACATTTGTTGAAATTCTTCGGCGTGAAGGATTTCCTGAAGGTTCTTATACAAGTGAAGCTTATAATGAATTAACTACAATATCATTGTGCTCAATAATGAAATTTCAGAGTCTTGTACGAATGCTGTTTGCTCTTAAAAAGGCTGAAGGGTGGCTTTACTTAGAAGCAGACTATGTAAGAAAATCATTTGATCCGTATATCTGGATACAGATGCGTGATTTATTTACAATGCTAACAAACTGTAAATGGGATGAAGCGCAGAAACAAATGTATAAAATCTGGGAACTTGGGTATTCCTTTGAGGATATTCTATTTGAACTAGAACACTCTGTTATCATAATGAATATTATAGACCATCGGGCTTGGTATAATATTCAGCAATTTTTGATACAGAGTTGGATTTATCATAGTCAATCGCGGTCATCTATTTTGGATTTGATGGCTGCGTGCGGTGAAGTAAAGCCTTGGTCAGTTAGACCTTGACAATATATGCAGGAAGTTGTTTCATATTCTCGCGTGCGGCCGCAGCAAGCCGATGAGCGCCATCTAATAGTATATGTAAAGTGCCTTTTTGGGCAATCCATATAGGTTCAGTTGTTCCTGTTTCTCTTATTTTACGGCGATGAAACTCTACAGAATCAAGATCGGCTTGACCTCTCTGTCTATCTTTAGTTGGATAAGGTACACTTGACAGCCTTACTGATTTAAAATTATCTAGAAAGTTATTACTGTACTCGAGTGGAAATAATACTCGTGTAGCTTTCTTATGTGCATTTATTGCTTGTTTTTTTGTATTAAAAAGTCCTAATGCCATCGACGTTTGAATCGAATCGATCGATTCATTCATTCTACCGTAGACTAGGTATTCTCATAAAATATCCCTATTAAGTATAATGAACCATAATCGCGTGAAGGCCGAACGTAAACGCGTAGTGAATGCTACCCGACGTGTAAAACGTGCCGAAAAAATACTAAGTAAAGCAAAAAAGGCACTGAATAAAACAAAGAAGCGTCTAGCTGATGCTAAAGTTGCGAAAAAGCGCGCGTCAAAGCAATAGAATCAATACTGAGTGTGGTAATCTTATCTAAAACAATTTGTTCTTCAAGGTAAAGAATGAGCAAGTTGTTCCGTGAAACCCCAGCGTATGATATAGTGGTGCTAATGTTAATAGAATTAGGATTTTTGGGCCTTCAGGATTCAAAGCCCTTTTCAATGGAAGAACTCAAAATGGATACGCTCGATAAGTGGGCACCGTTGATAGAACCTTACTATTTACCGTGTAAGGCAAAGCGTTACTTTAATTCGCTTGATAGTCGGCGTGTGATTACTGTAATGAAACACGTGCTTCCATATCACGGATTCAAGTTACAAAGTTATGAGCGGAATTATATGGGGAAGAAGCGCACGGTGTATCAAATACATCCTGCGACACCTCATTTAGTAGCAATGGAACAAGATATATGTGTAATGTTTTTGTAGTTTAGCCTTTTTGTAGTTTAGCCTTTTTTCTAAGTTTTGTGCGTGTTTTATACGCCAGCGAGCCGAAACAAGTCACGAATGACTAAATCGCTCTCATTTATCTGATCTTCAGACATCCGTAGGAACCAGCCAAAGGCCCGACGATCACGCAGTTCAGGCCAAGGAAGTGGCACATACTGTGACGTAGGATAGATCTCAAACGGCAAATCTCCATCTTGTCCAGCAGCTAACAGATCTTCAACCTGAATACGCCGTCCCGCAGCACCCTTACGACTGACTTCAACATTCGGTCGCACTTCAATATCAGGATATAATGCTGACACAGCAAGAAATTCCCATTTATGTTCATTTCTTGCCGTATCACCTCCTCCGGAAGATCCAATACGCTGGCGAGCCTTTCCTTCCCAAGCAGCCCATAAGGGATTATTGGGTAACGGAGACCACGCTACTTGAAAATTGGGTACGGCAGTTCCAGCAGTTCCGGCAAAGGATTCATCCGGATCTGTTCCAAAGAAGACTGGCTTCTCCGGTAAGTGGCCAAACGGCGTCAAGCAGATTGTTGCAGGGGCTACCCAGAGACCTCCAAACTTAGAAAGTAAGGATGCACGAATCCAAGAAAAGTCGGAAGGTTCCAGAGTGTGTAGAGGATTTTGTAACTTCGGAGGAAGCATATCCCATCCTCCAAGTTTTTCAGCAAGTCCTGTAATACCATCAACAGCTTCAATACGATACTGTCCACTGTTGTGCTTTACAATACTCTCATAGCAAAGATTCAAAAAAGGGAGATTTAGAGCACGGCTAGACCGGGCACCAAAATCGTCATACTTTCTCGAATTTACAATGGAGGTATCATAAAATATCCAGATGATGGGTTTCTTCATATCTCTGTTAAACAGATCCTTTGCCTCAAATGGATTTTTATTAATAACACTTGTTCCTACAACGGCTCCAAGCGCAAGCATTACTCCTCCGATACACAAGATTGTAAGTGGCATCATCCAATCTTTCATATCGTCTTCCTTCTGACTAGTTATTTGTTATTTGTTGTTTGTTATCACGTAGCGCTGTAAACGCTGAAAGTGGTCGGTAATTCGCTGATCTTCATCCACGATTCGTTTCGCCTGTTGCTGCTGACGAAGTGTCTGTTGCCGTTCTCCTTCAGCAACAGCAGCCATCTCAGAATCGCTTAGAGGAGCAGGTGTCGCCTTACGCTCAGTACGAGCCGACTCCACACTTTTCGTATTCAGTTGAACGCCGGCCACTTGGTGACTAAACATCGATTCACTTGTATATGCCTTCTTAAGATCGGTATACTTGAGGCCATTTAGATTCGCCGCCGTAAAGTCATCAGGTTTTTCACGTCCGAGTTCGATTCCCATTGTGGGTGCCATCATAAGAGCTTGAGGTTGCATTATCGCGATTTGGCCATTACTGGTTGTAGCTCGTGAACGAATTTCAGATTCAAAGGCTGAATTAAAAACATCCCGGTTAAACTTTCCGGTAAACTTGTTTTGTTTATTATTTGATTCGGCCGCTTCATTCTTTAGCCAATCGCCGTAGCCATCTCCATCCGGATCGGGTAGACGAGTTTCCTCAAAGACTTTATTGAATGTTTCCATATTCAAACTTTTTGGATTGAGTTTGACTGGCTCCGCCATTTTCCAGGAATCTGAAGTTTGATCACGAGACGAAGTGAGAGTTGCTGGACTTTCATTTGCCACATTTACAGTTTCTGAACGGCCACCACGAACACGCCGGAGAATCTCACCAAGGTATGCGTAGGCCCGGGTCACACGATCAAATGCCTCTTCAGATCCTCCCTTATCTGGATGTGATCGTAGTGATGCCAGTTTATAAGCTTCTTTCAGCGTCTTCTCATCAAGAACAACCTCTTCTTGAAGTCCTAGTATTGAGAGACACTGGCTGAAGAATGAAATGGCTTGTCCGTGCTGGCTTGGGTCACCCGTACGTGAGATGATACGAGACTCTCCTTGTCCAGATCCTTGACCATTTGATAGTCGCTGTCGTTGCTGAGCAGTCGGGTGCTGATTGATAGAGGGAAGTTGCTGTATAGACGCTTGTGATCGTTCACCTGATTGCCGTTCACCTGATTGCCTTTCACCGGGAAGGAGGGCGGGATCTCCACGGCGTACTGCAGCCATGTAAGTAAGAATCGGCCCGTAGATTCCAATATACTTAGCGCTCGTGACATATTCCTGTCCTTGAAGAAGAGTTTCTAACATTTGAACTCTTGTTACAGGTGATTGAATGCTACAGACATTTCTATAAATACGAATATGTGCTTCTGGAATATGCTGTGAGACCTGGTTTCCCATCCTTTCTATACATTCGCATTCATTCGCGACACTTCATAACGCAGTCTCTCAGGGGTTAACATAGGAATCATTGGCTCACATTCCCAACCAAACCGCTTTCCAAATGTTTCCAAATGAAAGGATGCAGGCCAGTACTGCGGAAGTCTGTAAGGTAATGACCGAAAGGGTGTTTTTAATAGTAAATTCCAGCTTGCTAATGGCAGTACAAGCGCAAGTTGTTCTTTTGGTTGAAGTATAGGCCGTACAGACCAGTTAATTTTATCAAAGACAAAGAAGTCCCGTAGATCACACCACGTAGGAGGATAGCCTGCAGCATAGACAAATTCTTGATCAACTGGGGATCCAAGATAGTAGTCGAAGATCCACTGAAACCCCTTCCAGTACTGGCTAACCCAGTGCTTTCGCACATCAACTGAAGATTCACCAAATCCTATCCGATAATACTGAGATTTCCATTGAGGCTGAAGATGAATGCGATTATTGGCGTCAGTTCCTTGAACGAGCAAAGGAAGTTCGGCTTGTTCTTTTAATGCGATATTATCCGCATCATCTTCTCCAAATGGTGACTTCATTTTACGATCAATCATCTTTGTAATAAGACGCTCTTCTTGCTGCGCCATCCAACACGTGAATTGATACAGTCCATCTTTATTCAGACCAGCCTTACCGTTAGCATCAAAGTTTACAAGATGAATGCTACGCTTCCATAGTGTACGGAGACAGTCAAGCAAGATAGAGTGTCCTTCATCACGCATTCGTAACGATAATCCTGTTGGAAGAAAGTCATTTCCACAGAAGGACATTCCAAAGATATAGTCGTAGAGTTCTTCGCGACTCCAGACTTGCCCATTTTGTAGGCTTTGAAGTAAAACAGAAATCTGGAGAAAACAAAGTTCAACTTGTTTATTTTCAGGAATTCGCACAAGCTTACCAAAGGCCATTGCTTCACGCATTAGATAAACTGGCGATCCAGGGCCCAAATATTCTCCGGCAAGCATTGAAAGTAGAATCAGATCTGCGTCAAGTCCATAGACGACTACCGGTCCAGATAATGAAGTTTGAGACCGAATCCAATTGAGAACTTTGTGCTCACCTTCACCGGGTTCATTTGTATCGCTGATCTGCCAATGATGTTTAGAGCCGACTTCACGTAGAGCATTTCCCATTGCCTGCATAAAGTCAGTACCGGGTGTAATTGCATTTGTATCCCAGCTCTTCGTCTGATTTAAGGACAGGGATGCCGACTTGAATCGACGAAATCGCTGCTGCTTGATCTTAGCATAAGGGACAACTCCATCAAGAGCAACAAGCATCTTAAGAGGAGCACCAGCGGCCCTCCAAACAAACGTCAGATATGTACAGACTTCTTCTTGAAGCTTACGCTCCCATTTAGCACATTCTGCACTATCTTCAGAGCCAGGATATACAAAGGCTTCCATCGCAGGCTCACGTAGAACGTGATAAATCATACAGTTCATATCAATAACAAGAGCAGCGGTGCCTACAGGCGTTTGTCGTGTTATCGCGTGTTTATACTTTGTGATGAGTGTCTTATAGTAAGAAGGTATGCCCATCGCTTTATAGATTTACTGTAGATAGGCCTTATGTCCGCAGTAGATCCAAAAGGTACATTTATGCAGAGTAAGATATTACCACTTTTTACTGAGGTTCTCTTGCCTGTAGGCGCAGAAACTTTTCGGCTCCTTCCGGATAGTCTTGTTCTAGGTACAGCTGTACTCGCCCTTGTGAGTTTATGCCAGTCATATGGTGTTCTTTTATTGACAATGGTGGAGACTATGGTAATTCAGCGTCTAGCCGCAGGATTTATTGGAGGCATCTCGCCTATTCTGGGCGCAGCTGGATCGTATCAGATGATTTGTCAGCCAGGATTTGTTTTTGGAAATTCACAGAGAATCTCACTTCTAGAAACAATCGGAAAAGAATCAATGTTTCCGAGTCCGGTAATGTTTTTTATGGCAACGATTCTGAGTTACATGTCGACTGCAGTAAATGAATTTAGCCGTGAAATTGCTACACTTGGATCTGATGTACAAGGCCGTACATTAACCGCTACGGTGCTTAGTATTATGCTTTTAATTGCTATCTTAGCATTCCGTTATTCATATCAGTGTGAAGGGTTCGGTACACTTTATGTATCCTTGCTATTTGGAGTTATAGTAGGCTATGCGTTAGTGCAGCAAAATAAGGCACTCTTTGGTCGTAGTGGAGTTAATATTTTGAATATACCGATGATTATACCCGCAAATCAATCAGCACCTATGTATGTGTGTGCTTCTTCATAAAAAATGCGCAGTAGTCTAGAATGTCCATTTTGGCAAGTCAAGACTTTTAATCCGTGTGGTTGATGGACTTGTTAAATATAAGTATCTTCCTACATTACTTGAATAGGTAACAAGTAATGCGGGAATGGTTTGCATAATTGAAAGCTCAGCCATAAATCGATAAAATTCAGATTCTTTTTCTGAAGGCGATTTTTCATTAAATACACTTTGTATATGACCGGTTGAATCTGTGTCTAGTGACTGAAATGTCCAAGTAGGTGGACTTAGTTCTTTTAGTTTTAATAAGGCTTCAGTATTATCTGTCATTACAAATATATTTAATAAAGATTTCGTTTGTAGAACTTGATCAATTGCATTCTTATATACAGATATAGGTATATCACGCATTTCACCTTGAGTAATTTTATCGCCACTCCGAATATGAATTCCTAGATCAAACTTTGTAAAGGATGCTGGTATTTCGTTCACAATTTGCTCTTGAACTTCAGGTAAGAAGGCAAAGAGTTTGAGAGCAGCCATTTTAAAGTCATCAGGTGTAAGATTTGAAAGTGTTGTTACTATATGTTTATGTTGAAGAATAAGTGTATTTGCTGGAAACGTATTTACAAAAAGAAGGCCTTGTATTGGCTGAAATAGACTTTGAAAGATTGGAAACGTATCACTTATACAATTTGGATGATCAAGAACATAGAGTGGTTGTTTTATACGCTGGCAGTACATATAGGAAAAAAGTAATTGATTGAGATTTGAGCATATACCTCCTGTTGTTGGTTTGAATCCATAGAGTTGTTTACTATTTCTAGAAGCTAATCCCGACCTTGATCCTGACCACGAACTCATTGATTACTATCATTCTCAGATTCTTTTAGATCTTATAGAATAGATGTCACTGGTTTCAGCCGGTACAATTGTGGGCGGTACAAAAGAATATCTGTATAGGGGAGTACAGCAACTTCCAATCGTATTGTCTGCAACTTCATTGCTTTTTACAATCACTACGGGCTCGATTGCACATTTGAATCTTTCAATTGGAATGGTTGCGCTGATGCCGATCTATACGTATCTACTGCAAATGACCTTTGATTTTCTTAATAGTAAAATCGGTACAAATCTTTTTACTGGACCGGTATGGACTCGTGATAAATGGATAATGTCTACATCAGATGTCTGTAAGATAGTTCCCCCTGAAGGACCTCAATTAAAGTTTTACAATGCGCAAGATAGCACCGCCAAATCAGTTCCGAGTTATTGGTTAACGAGTATTGCATTCTTTTTTGGCTACTGTATTTCAAATGCTGTTGATATTTACAAGACACCTGCTGAAAATGATTCTGATCCGAAAAATAAAGAAAGACGCACGTATCAATCAATCTTTTTGATTACAGCAATGGTATTGCTTTTATGCCTTGTCTTAGGAATCAGATTCCGTTATATGTCTGGATGCGAAGGTCGGGGATCAATAGGATTATTTGATAGTTTATTGGCTGCGACAGGTGCTGCAGGAATTGGGTATGGAATGTATGACTTTTCAAGAAAGTGCGGTGCGAGAACTTCAGATTTATTCGGTGTACTCTCACAGATTTTACCAGTTAGCGCAACCTCGTCAAATCCAACTGTCTGTTTGAGCAGCTAGTCTATGTAAGAAGTCGGACAACGGTATCAAGATGACGCCAGGTTAATTTCCAGTATTCAGCACGAAATGCACCCACTTGAAGTCCCCGATGAAAAAGGTCTTTGAGAACCGTTGCTTTTGCACGTAAATCAACTGATTGATAGATTGCTGGTAAGTCTTCTATCATCAAAGGTGACACAACTGATTTAGATCCATTTACACTTTCGTGAAGATCATAGACCCATTGCCGCATAGCTTCTTGTAGGAGTCCGCCAGATTTCTTAATCCAAGCATCTACAGGTCGTTTCTTTACCCATTCTCTATAGTGGCCTTGACATAATGGACAGGGAAGTAATTCATCTAGATGTTTGAGTGCATAGTGTAAACTAACACGTTCATCTTCTTGAAGAACCTTAATTGTTTGAAATCCGACACGTTCAGCAATTCCGTGTAAAAGTTCCCATGTAGGTCCTCCCCACTCATTAGGAGATACCATCTACCTGCTTGAAAAAATGAAACCGGGTGGATTAAACGAACAGTAACCAAAATGTCTGAAGGTACTCTCGAACAAGCATATCCAATTCCAAAACTTCTCTGGGAAAGTCTTGATGCAATCTTATTCTCAAAAGGCATACAATTGGCTCGAGAAATTGCTACGGAACTCAAGGTTCCAGTTCAACCTCTTCTTCAAAGTTTAAAAGCTCAAGAAAAAACTAAGTTTGTACTGTTACCTGATGAAGAGACTACCAAGTATCAGTGCCAGGCTCTTATTCAATACGGTGTCACGTGGCTTCGGTGTAGATGTCCAGTTCTTGGATGTCCTCCAAGATTATGTAGTCAACACGCTTCAGGAAAATATCTTATGAACCCGCCATCGAATTGTATTGAAATTCAGCGTATTCTATACAATGAAGAAACATATCTTCTACACAATTCGGATGTCTTTACAGTTCAGGGTGAATACTGCGGCTACCTCCAAAATGGCTCAATCGTACTCTTTGAGATTGAGGTCTAAACATATTTTACTAATCTTTATTAAATGGAATCAAGTCTTCCAGTTTTTTCAATAGGCCGAGCTCCAAAGAAAAATAAATACGCAAAGAATAGTAAGAAGAAGGTAGCGAAGGAGTCAAAAGGAATAAAGAGTATCAAAAATAAAAAGACAAAAGCAAAGACACCAACAATCGTTTTTACCGTTAAATTTAATCCGTATACAGGTCGTAGAATGTTTTTACCTGATGCTGTAGAGGACTCAAAAGATATTCAGACTATGTTTAATCAAATTATGAGTCGTTCCGTTTTGAATCCTATTGAGGAATCTACTGTTGTAGAAGCAACACAATTATCATTTTATACTATATTTACTAAGAAGCGAATCATTAAAAAGGGTAGTGCGCCTGTAGAGACAACAAAGTGGAATGGCCCTATCTCCGTTCAAAATTATATTAATAATGGGATAAATAATCAAGTATTAAAATGGATAAAAGTACGCGAATACCTTAGTAAAATGCCATTTGTTTTTGGAAAACTCAATCGATTTATTCATTATTGGAGAGCAAAGAGATGTATACGAAATGTTAAAAATATAGAAGATATTGCAACAATGGAAGTTCCAACTCAGCCAGTCTATATTATTGATTATGCAACTCGCTGTTCATATGTGTTTCAGGCAATTACACTCAAAAAGGCAATGGAACATCGTTTGCTACAATCAGACTGGATGTTTGTGGATGCTGCAGAACCTGTAAATCCCTTTACAAATATTTCATTAACACGTTGCCAACTCTATTCGGTTATAAGTCAACTTCAAAAATATTATCATTTTTCTTGGATTTTAGATCGGTATAAGAGTGCAGGCTTTTCAATTACGTACTTTACTTTGTATTACCAACAGATGCTAAAAATAGAAGCAATCAAAAATCATTTTACGAATGAAAAGGATTTAGCCAATGAAACTGTGATTGATTTTTTCAATAGTTATGCAGATGATGTAGATTTTCCAACTGAAAGAAAATTACGTGTTTATCATCTTATACGTACAAACCCGTGTCATTCATTAACAAAGCAGTGGTATTCATTAGCAAAAGAATATTATATTTCAGAACAATTAAATGATCTTACTCGTATTGCGCTTTTAACTTGCTATATTACTTCATTACTTAACAATTCATATATCTTGACGGTCTAAACATTCTCACAATCTCTAGACAGAACTATGGGCCTTGAACAGTCAACGTTAAAGGCGAGTACAGTGAGACCGCTTGTTCGGCCTGATAGTCTTACGCCTCTTCCATCTTTTGCTTTAGATTCTGCAAAGTTTGTGGATGGATCTGTTGGCTTCCTAGTAACGCGAGTTGATTTGGCAAAGAATGTGACAACTCAGCCGATTGGTCTTAAACTTTGTTTGAGACCGAATGAAACTACCTTACTCTTTGTTGGAACTGACGATACACTTCTAACCTTTTTTGTTGATCTTACAACGAAAAAGGTATTTTGTAAGGTGGAAAGTCATAGTCTCTCTAGTCCTCTTCTTCGTCCGTGTGTGACGACATATGAGAGACTTGAAGAGGTACAGATTGATGTTTTACAAACTCTATATCAGACTGGGTCTGGATTGTCGTAAGTGTGATATCAAATTCCTTACGAACTGGTTTTAGTGGAAACTGAATACTATACTCTTCAGATGTATAGGCTGATAGATCTAGGATAATATCTTCATCCTCTTTGAAGACAAGAGGCTCCCAGAATGGAAGTGTTTTGGTGTTTCGTAAAACACCCGAACAAATATACTGACGACGGGACTGTACTTCTGTTTTTCCTAGACCGCGGCCGTGCGACTTTTCGCGATCAGCAATAGACCATTCATCAGGAATATCACCTGGATACTGAAAGTATGTATCATAGAATTCCTCTTTGTCTGAAGTTGATGCCCATACAAATTGATTTTCATCGAGTTCAAGAACATAAGCACTCATAACTCCACGCCAATAAGGTGAATTCCATAAAGTTGTTTCTAGATTTTCCTGTATATCTGATTCTGTAGAAACTTGAGTTGAAATTGAACTTCTCTCAGTCACGTAATTAATTGCTTCAGGGCGAATCGCAAAGATTCGCTGCTTCCTCAAAATCGTATACTCATTCCATTCATCCATAAGACGCACTGTCTCAAGTTGAAGTACAAATGAATTATAACCGATCGGTACCTGTGTTAAAGCCCATCGTTTTGAGTCAAGAGCAACCACACAAAACGCGGCTGCCCTTTTCTGTATAGGATCTCCATAAGACAGTCCAGACAATATAGAGACAGCATTTACTTTACTCTGATCTTGAGTTGAAGCTACTGACTGTAGAAGTTGCCACTGATCTTCGGCTGATAGGCTTCGCGCAAATAACCACGCTTCAAGAAGTTTTCCACGAGTTAAGCAATCAGTGATAGCATCTTTCTCATTCGTATAGGTAAGTGTATGAGGAAAGGATAACAGCCAATTAGTATCTTTACGGAGACCCCGGACTAGAAGCTGAAAGAGTGTAGAATCTTGATTCTTTTGTTGAGACCAAGCCATCAATAAATGGACCCAGGTATCTCGTTCAAGCTCACCTTTTTCTTGAATCTTATGGAGTTCAAGAAGATATTGCCACGAAGGAATTCCATAGACATCCATCCAAAGCCCAAACAGCATTTCTAGACTTTCCGATATAACATCGCTATCATACAATTCAAGACCCCAAAAGAGCGTTTCCCTATAATTATGCTTTATTAATGCGTTGCGCAGAGAGGCAAGTACCTCCTGGACTCGGTACAAATGAAGTGTAAGATGTTTGTCCATACTGTGCTTACTCGCGAAAATCAGTGGAAACCTTTCATTTTTACGAGTAGCAGCAAATGACAGATGGCCCTGATGCACACGAGATTCTACCGGGGTTATGGCTTGGTAATCGTATTGCAGCACTCAATGACCGATGGCTAAAGCAGCAAGAGATTACAGTTGTTTTTAACTGTACAAAAGATTTACCCTTTTCACCCATTATCAAGAAGCAGTATCGTCTTCCTGTAGACGATAATTTGAAGGCTGAAGAAATTCGCAATATGACACTGTGGTCTCACGAGGCTGTCTATAAAGTCTTAGCAGAATACAATAAGAATCAAAAAGTCTTAGTGCATTGCGCTGCGGGTATGCAGAGATCTGCGACGGTTGTTGGAATGTTGCTAATTGCGATGAAAGGAATGACGTGGCAGCAGGCAATTAATTATATTCAAGGAATTCGTCTAATTGCATTTAGAGATCAACCTAATTTTAAAGATAGTTTGATCGCTTTTGATACTTCATATCATCGTGAGATTTTACCGCATATTTCAGAACCACTATAAACTAAAATATTTACAGGTAGCGCTTGTAATACCATCTCTAGGAGATCCAAAAGGATTACATAGTAACTTTACAGTTCCTGCGCCGGCAAGCGATGAACTGTAAGGTATTTCAACGTTATGAACTTGGTGTACATGGCCAAAGATCCACGTATGAAGTGGATACCGAAACATATACTCTAGATTTTGCGCATAGTCATATTGACTAATTTTATCAGAATAGTCCGATGTTAGAACTTTTAATGTGGGAGGATAATGTGTAATGACTATACAAGGTTCACTCGATCTTGAAAGAGACTGTTCAATAAACTCACGATCTTTACGACCCTCTTCGCTAATCGTACGTGACCATTCAGTATCTTTAGGTGAAGCGGTCCAACCGGTAGCTCCAATAATTCGGACATTATCGATCACCATTGTTTTACGATAAAGGAAATGGAAGTTAGACCATTTCTTTTCAAGTGCTTGAAACCACGCAAGAACAGAGGCTGGAGTTTTTTTACTTTTGGGTTCGCTTTCATAAAATTCGTGATTTCCCGGAACATAGATGACAGTTTTATATTTCTTAACGACTATATCAAGAATACGATAGAGAGTAGGCTCATCGGGATCACCAATATCACCGGCAAGAATTAAGGTTGGAGCAAGGCCTGGAAAAAGAGTCATTATTTGTACACTATCATATTTCCACCAATTCATATGAGTATCACTGATATATTCAGCCTGAAAGGGCCTCGTTGCTGAAGGCATCTAGTTTACTAGTTTCATTTTGTCTAAACCAGATAGAAACAAATGATCGTCATCTTCCTTTTTATTGTACTCTTTTTTATACTGTTTGAGATTGAGACTCTGTACTGGAGCCTTACTGAGTGTCAAACGCATATTCGGAGATTAAACAATCGTTTATTCGAACTTCAGGGCGCGGTTAAGGTTCTTATGGCTCAAAAAAAGGATGAACCTGCTAAAACTAGAACGATCTGGGTCGCAGCGAGCAAGTATGATTCCGATAATGATATTCAGGTTGAGGAGGTAGAGCAAGAACAGGAGCAGGAGCAAGAAGAAGAAATTGAAATAGAAGAAGACTAGGATTCAGATGAAGATGCAAGTTTCTTTTTTAAACGAAAGATTGGAAATGATATCGTTGGCACTGTAAATATCCAACTTTTCTTTTTTGGTTTAGATCGTCTATCAAGATGTGTAGTGATATAGTCTTTTACTACGTTTTCAACCTTTTGTTCAGGGTAAAACGTCAATTCATACTCTTCATCAACGTAGAGATGAAAGGCGGGAAGTCGCTCAATCATTTCTCTATCTTCTTCAATTCCATCGTTAAATGCTTCTATTTTGAATGTTATATGATGATCTTTACAGTAAAATCGAGCCTCATCAAATTGTTCTTCCCGAACTGGTTTTGACCAATGGTAGACACCAGTAATCATAAGTTTATGTGCGTATCTCTTGAGAAGTATATGGTAATGTGAACTTTCCACATAATTCTCAATAACTGGATTTGTTGTCATTTGGTTACTGTACCTATTGCTTCTAACGTATTTCATTTTTTTACAATACCTTACTAGAATGTCAGCATCTCGGTTTCAGAGAGGACCTCAACAGCAAAGGCCTCAACCGCAACAACAACAATACAGGATTGAGAGGCGAAATGGAGCGCCTGTTCCTTGTAGACAGTGGTGTCACGATAAAGTTGTAGGACAACCTGTACCCGCTGATCCTGCGAATGGCTTTCCTAACCCTGGCTGCCAAGCACACTTGAATGGGGGTATTAAGAGAGGTATACCGTGTACTGTTGGAGATCGTGATGGTAAGATGAGATTCTTTGCTCACCCGGATCAACCAGAGTGGCAGCAGGTCCCGGGTGTAAAGCAATCTGAAGAGGCAATTAAGAATGCTGATCCTGAGTGGAGACAAGGTCACTTTGCAAAAGTCGTAAGGGCGCCTTCACCTGAGAGAGCCCCTCGTGAACACCGCGGTAAGTTAGTTGTAGTTCCTGAGAAGGCCTTACAGCAAAATATTGCTCGGCAGCGATCGGGTTCACCGCTTCGTTTACATTTAAAGGAAGGTGAGTTATCTTGGGGTGATGCGGCTTATTTAGAGGACAATCCTAGTGCGGCAAAATATTTTGAAGGCAGAAAGTTACCCAATCTCTTTTCTGGAATTTTACCTGCGGCCCAAGTTGCTTCAACTGCTGCTGCGTCAATGGCCGCTGCTGGCGCAGGCCCTGCCGCTGCTGGTGCTAGTGGCAATAATTGGAGACAGGCTAAACCGTCTACGTATCGTAAACATGGTCAAGGACAGGGCCGCGGTCGCGGTTTCACCGCTGCGTCTGGCTCTAAGAAGAGAACACAGAGAAACCGTAGAAATTAAACCAAATACCACTCTTGAGATGACATCAACTTCAGAAATTCAGGGCCTGTTGGGCCTCCACGATGCATCAATGTAATAAAACGATCGGTAGAATCGTTATAATCTAAAATTAATGCTGGCTGCGCTGTGAGAATCTTTATCTCAGCGAGTTCTTGCATAAGGAGAATTTGAGGATCAGAACTAGGTATTTTTGACATTGCATTCACTTTCCAAGTCGGATCACCCAAGCGTCCAAACATCTTGACGTGATCAATATTTGCTGTCATTACATATATATTGAGTGTCTTCTTCTTTGTCTTAGCCTGGTACGCACGAACTTCCTTGACATAATTTGCTATTTCTGTGCCAGACAGATCACAGTGAAGGTGAACACCAATATCAAAAAGAGAGCGAATACCTGCCTTTTCTACGGTCTGTGTAAGCATACGATTCATTGATAGCTCATAAAGAAAGAATCCAGCTGCTAACTTCTGAATATCAGAAAACTTAGGCTTGATTGATAATGATTTAAACATAGAGGAAGAGTCTTGTTGAAATCCAGACTCAGGTAATTCCTTAAGATAATTGCATTGCTGATTATTTTCAAATAAAGAAAGAAGAAGATTTGATTGATCTACGTAATATGTGCGATTACCCATTCGTGTATTATAGACAAATGCAGTAAAGGCATCAAGTAGTGTTGTAGTTATAGATCTAGGTGAGGGCGACACGAGAAAATATTCCACATTTTCTAGTGTCTTCTTTTTAGCAAAGCTACGAGTGCTTCCGATCCAGGACGACATTTAACTATAGGTTTTATGTAACAAAAGAATGAAAAAATGCCGCAGGCTCTATATGAGATGCCAAAGCGTAATCAATGATTCTCGTACCGTAAGGGTTCATTTAAATAATGAACCCGCGTGGTGCTATATTTTATTAAGTGGTATCGTTTATCAAGTGCTACCGGGACTATCTTCTTAATTTTCTAGTCTGTCTTTTCTTGTATTTACGAACACGTGTTTTTCTTTTCTGCTTACGACCACCCGTCAAGATAGGACCGGGGGGAATATTACCTAGAGTATCTGACATCTAGAGCTACTGTCTAAAGATATTTGAATGAAACGAAATAATGGCTTCTGTTATCCTAACTCATCTAGGTGAGTCAATTCCGTTATACATTAAAGACTGTGTTCATCAATTGCGTCTATGGAATAAAACTACACCGATCTATATTATTCTGGAACCCTTTCATAAACAGAAAACCTTTTGGCAAGATCTCTATTTACAATACAATGTCATTTATGTCTATACAGATACACTTGAGCCTACAGCACACCATAAGGAATTTCAGAGAGGATATTCAGGTGATACAGCATTCCGTAAAGGCTATTGGAAGCACGTACGTGAGCGATTCTTTTTTGTTGAAGAGTTAATGTTTCGTGAATCACTCAAAGATGTTATTTCGATGGAATATGATATTATGGTCTATTACTCGTTGGAGGATCTCAAGAAAAAGTTTCAGCAGAGTCACCAGACAATTCGAATGGTGATGGACAATGCTTCAAGAGGGCATCCAGGATTTATGTATATTCCATCTAGTCTAGAGATGCGCAACTTTACAATGTTTATGACGTGCTTACTAGGTCTTCATTACGAGGATATGCAGAGTCTATCACTCTATTCAAGAATCTTTGAAGTTCATTATTTGCCTGTCATTACGGAAGAGCGCAACCGAGCAAATCCCAATCGGAGATCTCAAGTAGGAGATAAAAGTAAAGACCCTTTTTTCTTATCAGAAGATTCGGAGCACTTTGGATGCGTATTTGATTCTTTAGTGGTAGGACAGTTTCTTGGAGGGATTGATCCGCGAAACACAGGTGGGCACAAGTATGTGCACTATGAAAATGAAGGCGCTTTATACAGAATTCGGGAAATGGACTTTCAATGGAAAAAAGACACTATTTTAGGTTTATGGCAACCGTGGCTAGACAATCGTCCTTTAGTTACCATTCATATGCATAGTAAAGCATTGAATTGTTTTCTTTCAGATCGGATTGATTGTCCAAGCCCAGATTACCAAGTAGATTCCTTGTATAGAAGTTTATTGCCCAATTAAATCGGAGCAGGCGGAGGTGGTAGAACAATGACAGCAGGAAGCGCCGTGCCATTAGGGTTTCTTGTTTCTGCGTAAAATGCAGTAGTAGCTGCAGCATCGAGTGCACGCTGCCGAGCCTTACGCGCATCCTCCTTTTCCTTCTCAAGCTTAGCCTTCTTAGCAGTCGGACTGAATGGGTGCTCTGCGTGCCAGCTTGAATTGTACTGCGGCACGGAGAGCTTCAGACGATCGTGAATCTTAGCCATCAACTCATTGACAAACTTGCGGAGACCATCAATCTCAATAAGCAGATCAGTCTTTTTGGCAACAACCGTCTCAGCGATAACACGATTCAGTAGATCTGTACCGGCCTGCACAAGCACTTCCAGAGCACGGCGGACAGCGCGCTCCTTCTCACGCTTCTTCTCACGCTGCTGTACAGATACCTTTATTTGCTCCTTTGAAAGATGACCAAGCAAGTAGTCAATACGGAGATCCTCATTGTCCATCTGATTAAATACATTATGCATTCGTGCAATCTCAACGTGCTGTACGTGATTAACAATGCGATGAAAGGAGAGAAAGAGTTCCTGTTCCTTTGGCTTCAGTTCGCGAACACCTGCGCGAATCTGAGAATAATGCGGAATGCCACCGCACTGTACATCACCAAGAGCACGCGGGGCGACGCCTCCATTTACACGCCTCTGGTAATCATAATAATGCGGATTATGAATGACACCCGTTTCCTTCTGACCTGTTCTCCAGGAGAAGGCTGTGTTGCACTGAGTACACCACATCTGATCACATCCCTCAATCTTGGTGATCAGAGTGCCGCAGCCAGGGCAACCACGGCTATCTTTCGCAAGGAGTTTTGCAGTGGCAAGAACATCGGGCTTACATACGTGATGAGCATCCTTCGCAAGACCCTTGATCTCGTGACACTCCGCGCACGCCCACTTACTACAGAGACCGCATTTCCACGCAGTACTCAGAAAGCCACGGCACTCTGAATCAGGGCACTTCTGAGTGAAGACATTCTCTGACTTGGCACGCTGCCCCTGGCCAGTACGAAGAAGACGAATCTGATAGGCAATTTCATTTTTCTGTGTAAAGAGCTTATTCATTTCCTTCTGGAGTTCTGCCTGCTTGAGACTCAACTCGGTAATATTCTGATTAATAGGTGGCATAATCTCCTTCTCAATTGTATCAGCCTGCTTAATCTGCTCGGCACGGTACTGTGTGGCAGGCATTAGAGCAATTTCACGATCAAGAAGAATATTCTCGCGATGATTCTTGTATTCGCCCATTCGGAAGGTCGCAGTCAGATTGTCATCAATGAAATCACGATCAAATGCGCGCTTGCAGTGGAGACAATGCGCATCACTTGTCGTGCTTGTTAGATAGGTCTGAACACAGCGACGACAACTAGACTTTTCACAGAAACAGCACTTGACTTCTGTATTTGCGACCTTATTATAGGGTTCAAGACAGATCTGGCAACTTGGCTTCTCCTTCTTCTCCTCCTTCTTTACAGGCGGAGGTGCTTCTGTAACCAGTGTATTTGTAGGAACGCTAGGCGTCGTAACAGTCGTGGGCTTTCGCTTAACTACACGCTTCTTGACAGCTGAAATTGTATCTGTAGGCTCCATACTAATGTACTTGATGGAATGTTGCCGGCAACTTCAATTTTTAGCCGCTATTGTTTAGCCCAATAACAACCTCCTTCAATTATTTGAGCATTTCCAGGCGTTTCTTTTAGACTAGGCCAGATCCACTTATCATTCCAGAATTTGCCGATCACTGAGTGAGTCTCCCATCGCCGCCCTTTGATTCCGAAAAGTACTTGAATTGCTCCACCGAGCACAATTGCGATAATACCACGATCTTTTAGCTTAGACGCAATAATCATTCCTAGACCACCGCAGCCGATTAGAGCAAATCGCGCACCAGACCAGATGACTTTTTCTACCATTAGATCAACTGCATCTAACCATGAATCAACACCGGATGGCCATTCATTTGATCCTTTCGCCACAGATGGAGGGTGACCAGTCTGAATCCAAGCCCATTCAATGCCAGTAGGCCAAGTAAGTCTGTACTCCCAAATTTTAGTAAGATCCTGTTTAACCTGATGTTCGGCAGAGTCTGTAAAGCTTGTTATGACAGCAACTTTTTGTCCTTTAAGATACTGTATCCATTGATTATCTCGAGATTGTTCTACGTAATAGGGTTCAAGTGATCGGAGTGGCACTCGTTGGGCTCTAAGGTTCCACGAGTTAAACGTACGAGTTTCAGCCTCTGCTAAGGGAGCATACCAGCCTGTCGCAAGAACATCTGAATTTAGGATTGCCATATAGGTTTGTTGCCTCCATTTCAAAAAAGAAGCAAATGAATCAGGTCTTGAATGAAAAATACCCGCATTTGTTTCCAGAATCTGTAAACGAGGATCTAATTGTGAGAGTGTTGTATCCAAAAGTACATTGAGTTCAATTGATCCATTGCGACCAATTAGAGCTCCTTGATCTGTCTGAAGAGCGTTTTGTATACATTTACAGATTGCTTCTGCACCTTTTTCTACTTCTTGTTGCTGCGACATTTAGATATTCTATAGATAAATAGTTTAGACCGTCGAGCTAGACAAGCCTCGATCGTCCAAGAAGATTGCCTCGGCCGCCAAAGCTAGCTGGAACAGTAGGAAAGTCTGACGTAGGAACCATTGGTGTAGACCAGTCAAAGAGAGACTGAGGCGCAGGCTCAAGAAGTTCAGATTCGGGAGGAACAGGAGTGTCAGGGCGGTTTTGAGAATAATTAACTGCGGGCATCAATTCCACACGCAGTTCACCATCCGCAAGACAGATTGTATTTGGCTCCATTTCTTCAATATAAAACTGATGGAGTTCAGGAACAGATGGGTCTACAATTGCTGAGATAAGACCTTTCTGTAAAACACCAAGTTGATTCAGTGCCTCTGTAAGGCCTTCAATGAACATTGGACCCTCGACGGTTGTTGAGTCAATTGGCTTGAGTTTAATACTAATACCCTTCGGTAGAACGTGACCCACAATATTTAGAGATATGTCAGATCCTTCCTGAAGACCAAGACGCTCAAGAACCCACTCAGGTCCAAAGATAATATCCTCTGAGTCATTGTGAGGACCTTCAACTGCGACTGCAAGCGTATTGTTTTGCTCATTTAGGAGATAGACAAAACAACGCGTTTCTTGCATTTGATGTACGATACGTGAATAGAGCATCTTACCGCAGCGAATACCCCACCACGGACCCTCGCCTGTGGGTGAATATGTATACGGATAAATAACTGGCATTTTTGGTACTCCATTTACACAAATCAGGCACTTCAATTTTTGCGATGTTCACCTGCTTCACGTGCTTTTACTGCTTCTGAATTATCATCCACAATACAGACAGGACATCCTTCAGGTTTTCTAACATCGGATATATTGCGTGTACGATCTATCTGAGCAATATGAAGTAAAGAGTGACGAATTATCTTTAACTTATATAAAAATGCAGAATTGCACATATAATGTTCAATATGCGTTTGAATTGGAAGTGCATTCTCAACAAGTATTTTTGCTGCTTTCCGATTAATAAGATAACAGTGCGCTCCAACAAATTTAATAACTTCTTTGAATGTATCATTGCGAGTCGCTTTATAATCGTGAGTTCCGTGATTCCATCCGAGTAGCCAAATATCCCACGGTGGAGGTGATTGCGCAATACAGTCTCTTACCATAAGGGAAAATGTCGGAGGAAGTTCGGCATCATCTTCAAAGATTATTGCATAGTCAGCAGAGCTTGCTAGAAATGCTTTCCACGTTTTCAAATGAGATAACGACGCACCCAATGCACCTTTACTGTGAATTTCATAATGCGATCGTCTATACTGAGTTAAGACTTGAACACGTGTAAGAATACCGATGCGATCATCATTCTTTACATCCAGACTATTTCCAGCAATTGCGTCAATATAGTGAATTGGAGGCAAAATTTCTAGAGCTGATTGATCCATAAATAATTTACGACGATCTGGACGATTTTTTAAATTTATACAATAACAGACTGCATCTGTGAGATCTTTCATCTCTCTACTGTAAACTAGAAAGGATGTCAGAACAATTAAAATGGTGTAAAGGAAAAAAACAGCCGGAACAGGCACTTGATGATGTCTTTGAACATATTCAACTTGATCGATATCAGTTTTCAGTACTAAAAGATCGATACTTACTTGTACTTGTTGAATTTAGAGTGCGGGCACATCGGTTAATGTGTTTATTTTATGTTACGCGTATTGTTATAACAGTTGGTAGCATTCTTGTTCCTGCACTCTTATCGATTCAGTATATTCAAAATACAACACCGTGGATTAGTGCAGAGACATTTCAGATTCAAATCTACTGGTCAACTTGGGTTATTTCACTTTTGGTTAGTATTTGTAATGCACTTTCTACGTTATTCAAGCTTGAAAAGAAATACTATTTTATTCATACAACTCTTGAATTACTATTGTCAGAAGGTTGGCAGTATATTAGTTTGAGTGGTCGTTATGCTCCCAAAGATTCAACTCTAAGTACAACCCATCAGAATCAGTTTCTTATTTTTGTTCAGATGGCTGAAAAGATTAAGCTGCGGCAGGTCGAAGAAGAATATTGGAAAGTAACGGATGATTCGGGTGTAGGATCTTCTGCTAATCATAAAATCACAAGCTTAACGACTGCAAGTCCGTGGTCACAAATTGGACCACTGTCATCTCTTCCAAAAGATAAAAAAACTGTGATCGATGGATGGCTTGAGGATATGGCTGGGCCTGGATTGAGACCGCGAACATTACAAAGTAATAGTAAGATAGATGGGAACCAAGAAACTCCCAACATTCACACGTCTCCCTCAGAAACCAGTTTGCCAATGCAGTCTAGAGTGTCAATCGAGCCCGGAGCCAGCGAAACCGTGCTGCAGATATCATAGTACTTACAAAGAGTCGTATTTTAGTCCTACATCAGGAAGTGAGCCTCCTCTTGATATGGATGCTTGGAATAACATAAAAGAGTTACGAGAAAGTCATAATTGTTTTATGTATGCTTACAACGCAATTGATCCTAAGTTAGTAAAAACCTGTAAGAAAGATCCCGATTGTGATCAGGGATTTCCTCAACCAGGGTATGCTTCTGGATTTACGCAATTTGCGGATCAAAAGGAAAAGGGATGTGGCGATATGGTATCACGTCTTTGGGGTGATAATCCAAGAGTCAAGGCGTGTGATTTTAATGAGAAATGCCCTGAAGGAACAAGTAAGATTGCATTAATTGTTGATCCCAAACGAGATTATCACTTTTTACGGGAGAACCCTCCAAGGAAACTAAATGGTTTATCAATGAAATGGACCGATTGGTCTCATAAACCGGGCGCAATGAATGTTACATTACTTGATGCATCTAATAGGCCAATTATACGGCCTGATCGGGCCTTATTCTTGTATAAAAAAACGAAGGATCCACTGATGTATACAGACTTCTGTGGATACTTTTGTGTTCCGCGTGATCGTCCGATTCACGCAATGGCTGAAGTTCGAAAGGATCCTGGTCAAATAATGGAAGGAGGATCTACGAATGTAAAGATCGGAGTCGCTGCTTCTCTGAAATCCAAGCGGCACCGTCAGACCCGGCGCTCACGAAAGCGTGTGACCCGTCGACTAAAGCATTAAGTGCCTCTAGAGCATCCATTCTCTTTACTGGGCTTGCTTCACAAAGTCCTTTTAGAATTGGAATGATTTTAGGATTTACTTTAAACTCCGGAATAGAGACTTGAATTTCAAAAATTTGAAGAAGCATCGCTCCAATTGACCACGCATCAAATCCCGGCCAATACAGTTTACAACACGTTGTCCAATCACCGTTTTGAAAACTGAGTGACTGTTCGGACCATTTCTGAAGATCTGCTGACCACTCAGCAGGAACTACACCACAAAGAACTGCTAATCTTTGAACCGCCGGTTTATTCTGTTGCAGTTCGTGAATTGTAAATGAAGGTGGAATATCTTGTTGAACTCCTAACATAAGTGATACTTCAGGTGTTTCCGTATCGTGATCTGTGGCAAGTTGACGCCATCTTGAGTCGAGTGCTTCAGATGTAATCTCATCGGCTCGAAAAGCAAATCCAAAATCAATAAGTTTGGGTACAGTATTCTTATCGAAAAGGAAATTTTGCCCGTAGAGATCAAAATGACAAATTTTATGTAAAAGCAAAAAGGATCCAATTGTTAAAATTTGCTCTGTAAATTTCATAAAATCAAAACTGCTTGGATGAAGATTCATTCGGCTCAGAGGATATCCACCCCACGGCATCTCAATCTGAATCGTGTTTTCAAGAGGCGTGTCAGCAAGTAATTGACAGACTTCTAAATCAGGCTCTACTTGTCTAGATCTGGCTTGCGGCTCACACGATTCAGGTTCGGGTGCAAGAGTATAAAGTTTTGCATCAGGGATTGTTGAAAGATAGGTTGCAATCGCAAGTTCATTTTCAGCATCTTGCGGTAATGTAATCTTACCGACCATTGAGTTAGATCTATTCAGAACATCATCTTGGCCTCTCTTTTTCTTACACTTTAGTTTTGGTTGAAAGACACATCCATAGGTACCTTGACCCCGAATGCGGCCGCCCTTCATCTAACTTGTATTCTTTCTTTAGAGGATGTCTTGGGACACAGTCTTATATGGCGTCGTTGCTGTTTTAGTTATAACACTCGTTTTAGATATTTGGAGGCCACGAATCTTACGTGAGGGATTTCTCATCAGCCCCGGTGATAATCCCTTTGTTACAGGCTACTTTCCTCGTCGGGGAGATGTAAGTTTTGATGAAGATGAATCTGAATATATACAAGATCCACGAAATGTGCGAGGCTATGCTGACGTTCAAGCACTCAACGTCAATCACGACTTCTGTAGAATGGTAATTCCTAAGGGGCTCGATGATGAACAAGATAGATTCTTTGCGTGTGCTCTTGGTGGAACAGAAGGTCTATCATCTGTCAGCTTTAGAACACAGAGTGTTCGTAAAGGATTTAAGACAAGTCGTGATGACTATATGCGTGATTCAGATGGTGATGGAAAATCAGATTACTGTGCTATCGTAAAAACTACCATAGGATGGCAGCCGAAATGTTACAGAGCATTACTAACCTCCTTTGATACGCGTAGCTCAGTGGATCCAAGCCCGCCATCTGATATCGCAGAAATTCTGTATTTTTACGAAGGAATAATGTTCTGGTATCGCTTTATTGATGATATGAAAGATTATGGTGAAAATGTAACATTATATACGATGGGTGGCATAGAGATTGATGAAGCAAATGTGAACCCCTTACCGTCGCAACTTTTATCGGGAACGGATAAAAGAACTACCACACTTGATGAGCGTGTAGCAATAGTTAAGGGACTACAGTTTGACGGTGAAAGTCAGTTTTTACGAATTGGTGATTCTCCTGACTTGTCTCTTGGAACTGTGATTACAATGACGACAATGCGCGCATTGTCAGTTTGGGTCTACTTTGAAGACTTTACAAATAATGCACATATTCTAGATTTTGGCAATGGTGCGGGGCAGGACAATGTCTTTTTGGGCATTATTGGAAAAGGTGATTCATCTATTGATTTAGGTTCTACGTTACGGACAGCAGAATGTGATTCAGATCAGAAACGCGTGCTACCAAACCCACCCTCAGGTGCTCAGCCAGTTGAGGAAATTAGTCCGATGGATCTGATGCGAACGAGTTCAGCTAATGTAGACGACTTCAAGTGTTTGGGTGTTGAATTCTATCCAAGAAATCTTGCACCTCTACAACCTTTACTAAATAAGAAATCAACTGTGGTACCTCAGACTGCAACACTCTTATATGAAATCTGGAATGGTAAACAGCGGCTTCAACACACAGTGGCAACAGGAGCATTCAAGAAAAAACAGTGGACACACATCTGTATTACGACTGCTTCTGGAGATGGTGTCCGACCGGCAATTCAAATCTGGATTAATGGAATAATGGCAAAAGAAGACCCTAATGGATATTTACCACAGACATCCTTCACAAGCAATAACTACATTGGAAAATCTAACTGGATCTCGGCAACGTCTCAATATGAGAACAAGGCTGAGTTATTCAAGGGATCGCTGTTTGATCTACGGGCTTACAATCAATCAATGACAAAAGATAAAATTACAAAGACTATTGCGTGGGGTAAAAAATATCTTGGACTTACCAACTAGATATAAATGGTCGGATATCCAAAATCAGTTGTGTGTAGTGGAAACAGCACACAACTCATTATAAAAGGTCAGGGTGTTTTTTTCTTTGAGCAGAAAGACATAACAAAGTCTTGTATTTTTACAATCTCTTCAGCCGATAAGAAGACAAGTCTAAAAGTTGTATTTACTAAGTCAGCAATACTCGTTAAAAATATGCAGACAAATGAACCGTACATTGACCCAACAAATACTAAGGGTCTAAGCCAATTAAGTGGAGCTTATTACTGGTTCAGCTTGGATTCTCAGAATCAACAATTGTATGCTGGAGTGGGTGAAGCTCGCCTAGATACAGTTATTTATTCTTATAAATTTCAACATATCAAAGGAAACAAGGTATCACTTGAGACTCTGTCTATAATCGATATTTCACAGGAAAGTGAATCTCTGAAACCTCTACGAATTCTACGGGACCCCATAACACTTACGGTTCCACTACTGATCAAGAATACAGAAGAATTAACAATGATGGATATCGCCAAGGGTAAATGTCTGCCTAGGGCAAATCTGTGTGCAATGAACCAGAAACTTTATAATTGCATTGCGGGCCCTAAATTTGTGTTAGACGACACCGACTTCCCCGACTTTTCCAAGGCGATTGAATACAGCATAAAAACACCAGGTCTCTGGTGCAATACTAAACTCCAACAGAAGGCAAATGAATTCAGCAAAGACAAGCCGAATCCGAATGAAACCTATCTACGGATAACGCTTGGTCAGAATAATGGTGAATCACCTGGTGTTCCGTATGTTATGGAAATTTGGCCGATTGGCCACTTTTCACCTGTACATAATCACGGGGCTGCAAACGCTGTTATTCGTGTTCTCCATGGCAGGATTCACGTCAAACTCTTTCCATTTCTTTGTGACTCGTATGACTCCGTTCCAGAGTTCAGAACGGCTGAATTTAAGAAGGGCGATATTACGTGGATATCGTGTTCTTTGAATCAAGTCCATCAATTAGAGAATCTGAAGACAAACACAGAAACATGTATTACGATACAGTGTTATATGTATGATGAAGATAACGTAGCGCATTATGAATACTTTGATTACTTGGATGGAGATGGAAAGAAACAGCAATACGAACCAGATTCAGATATGGATTTTGTTACATTCAAGAAACAGATGAAGGAGGAGTGGGCAAATAAGCCTAAGAAGAAGTGGTGGTGTTTTTAAACTATGTATTTAGTAAAGGATGTCTACTGCATTAGCCTCTTTTAAATTGCACGAAACCAGACCTAAGCAATCTCCAGCTGGTGTTGGAGCTACACTAGCGCATAATGGAATAATACGTGATATATTACCTCCTATCGTTGCTGAACTCGAGGGCAAGATATCTGAACTTCAACTAAAGGTAGATCACATTTTAGATGAAATGCAATGGCATCCTAATGCGATTGGAAGGGGTGTAGCTCATCCGGCACTTCAAGCTGCTGCTGGTGCTGAAGGCGGTAGAAGAACTCGTCGTAGAAAAAGAGTTTAGTAAACCGAACCCTGTCCCATCTGCCTCTTTTCAGCGTACTCCTTATTCTTAAATGAAATATCATTCGGGTGCCACTGGTGAAACCAGCCATCAACTTGTGAACGCTCAACACGATCTTTTTGTAGAGAATCGTGTAGTGCTCGGTCTTCCCAGCCCCACGACCGATTATGCATCCACCGATTCGTCGCAAAGTAGTCATCGAGCTTCATAAAGACCATACCGAAGCCAGTATCCCGCCAGAATCCAATGGCGTGATCAGCCTGAGTGAACGAGAAGCAGATTGGATAATAATACTTGCCTACCGCAACGACTTCAGCCGCCTTATCAAAGATGTCGTGGCTTGTACAGAACATATCTGAATCGCAAAAAAAGAGAGTAGTATGACCTCTTGATTTGGCAATTTGTGCTGCTATATCCAAGCCACCACCACGATCAAATGACTTTGCTTTAGTCTGTACGTGAAGAAAATAAGGAATTTTATCTTTTAGAAGTGTTTCACAAAGTAATTCAATATTGATATCTGTACTTTCATAATCAATCAGAATCACAGTCCACTTATCTTCAGGCTTTTTGACTGCGACGAGACTTGCTAAAAAATTAGGAAGTAGACGCAGCTGTACTGACATATTAGGCTTAATATCAGTATTCCAGACATAGTCTGAAGGACTCGGTATTAACCGTCCTTTCAAATGTCTATACATAACATTCGGATCTTCTTGCGAAACAAGAAGATTTGAACGATTTTTGACTGCAATACAAATTGCGAGATCCATATTGTAATTCTACTAGGTTTCTCTAAATATTCGCTAGAACCTTTGTCCTATTCCAAGATCCTTCAGCGCTCGCATTTCGCTTCCACCATTCCTTACAGGCAGTTGACATTTCTTGCCATTTTTCTGCTGTTATCGATTTCATCTGAGCCTCGGCATCTTCAGGGTTTGAGACACGTAGATAATGCGTATCCTTAATAAACGGCTCGCAGTAATTATCCATATCAACACCTTCAGTCACCACAGGAACACACCCCATTGAAACAAGCTCAATCTCACGATTACATTTGGGGCCGTATCCTCTCAAGGATAAACCGAAACGACTATTCGCAAGAGCCTTCAAATACTCCTCAGGTCCTAGCGCATAGGCTTGCTGAGAACCTACAGGCATTGAGAATTGCGAGCACAGAGACTTCCAGCCGTCCACATTCTGTCTGTGCTGCCCCTGCTTATCATTTTCAATTCGCCCATAGAACACTAACGAATCAGTACGTTCATCGTAGCCCTTAGTACAAACTCCCTGCTCCACGAGACTCTCAACTAGACGAGGCTGCCGTGCCCAGAAAATCCACGGCTTTGACTTCTTGACAAGGGGTACGGGGTTACCAGCAAGAAGCATCTTGAATTCAAGTTCCTTTTCAGTTGTACGTTCTAGCCATTCGTAGGTTGGTCGATCGTATAGCAGTATCGTGCCTATAGGACCAAGCCAACAGAGTGTTAGAGTCGCATCCTCCTTCTTCTGCACGAGCCCGCGCTCAGACCATAGATCGACAAGCTCTCTGAAGGAATCACCCTTGTGTCCAAAGAATCCGTAGCGCATTGACTTCGGAGGAACTGAAACAATTGGCAAACCAGGCACTGCCGATACTTCTTCAGATTTTACGGTAACTCCAGATTCCTTCTCGAGCCATTTGGTAAACTCGGCAACCACAAACTTACGGAATCCATCAGCGGTTGACCGAGAGTATTGTAGAAGGGTCCATTTCAGATCTGCTGCTGCGGTCAGATGTAACAGATCATCTGAAGGCTCACGATCTTCTTGAAGTTCAAGAACAGATGCATCCTTGGGTGCCATCCAGAGCGAGGCCCAGGAAGGTATCTTCAGATTCTTATCAGATGTACTGACAACAATATGGCTAGCACCTTCTAGGACATCCTGCCACTTTGTAGGACTTGCGTTAGCCTCGACAATTCGTACAGTAAATTTTAGACTAGAGGCAATCTTACGTAGATCCTCTTCTATTACATCCTTGATATGTGCAGAGTCTCTGACAAGCACAATATTCTTAGTTGATGAATCTACAGTGGATGTCCATGGTACTACAAGAGATGAGCGTAGTGCATCAATTTCAGGCTTTTGAATACGAACAGAATGAGCCGTGCGACCTACAATGGTATCGGCAAATGCCTGGGTCTGAGGTCCGTGATGAAGCAGATTACCGCCAGGCATTGGCCACTTGAATAGATTAAATGAAGGTAGCAAACTCTGCGACTTCTTACACCAGAAAGATGCTGTAGGATGTGTCTTCTTTTGTAGCAAAACACGCGACAAATAAAAGAGTGTATAGAGCGAGGGATCTTGAACCCATTTATCATCTAGAGGAAATGCCATCATAGATTCACACTGTTGCGCAGGCATCAGATGACTAATAGCATTTTCAGACCAGACTTTCTTTTGCGCCTCCGTTGAGCCAACGAATAACTTGGAATATCCATAAACTAGACCTGTAGGGCTTACAAAAGCACCACCCGATATATCAATCTGACGATCCTGACCAATAGGAGGTACATACTCATTTGGTCCAGTAGGGGACCACACAAAATCAGGATTGCGATTCATTTGCGCTACAAAAGTTAGCAACATCTTAGGATTTGTTGCATTTAACTTTCTGGCAAGAGGCTCATAAGGGATAACCTTGTCAGCCCATCCTGTCCACGTATAGATTGGATCGAGTTCGTGGACACCTGTTGGTTCTGCATACATATAGACTGGACGGTCCACAATATTTCTAGGATCGTAATTGCGGATCTCACTCTTATGGACGTGAAAGGTTCGAATTGAGGATGCGGGGTTTGTGATACGAAATTTAGCACGTAAGAATTCAACAAGAATGGCATTGTCACAGCCGGCTTGACCAAAGGGAATACGGAAAGAATCTAGTTTCCACGTGCGATCCATCACACTGTCGCTATGTAGAATCCAAGTATCTTGAGAATCAGCACGCGGCCCGAAGATCTTGGCTTCAGCAGCATCGATCTCATCTTCGTATCGTAAAAGAGCAAGTACAGTATCGTGTAGATCAATAGACCACAGTGTCCGAGTTGTTATCGCATCTAGATAAATATCAGTGTTGGCAAAGGCCACGATAGACCCAGCGCCTACGTGAGTCTGTACTGCTTCAATGCAATCCGCATAAGTTAGACGTGCCTTTAAGGGTACCTTCTGAATTTTGTTTTTCTCATCACGCGGCAACTGGATATCGTTAGATTCCATAAAAAGAATGATCTTGTCGACCAATGGATTCTCAAGATTTTTCTTGAGGCAGCGATCAAGTTCCTTCTGGCGCTTGGCTTGCGTCGGCTTGTAGTATTGCTGAATTAGGACAAGTGGTTCAGGTATCTTAACGTCTTCCGTCTTGAACACAGAAAATCTTGGTGCTAACTCCAACTTTAGCATACGTGGATGCCTTGAATTTACACCGATAAGGCGTACATAGCGAAAGACAAGCGCTGCACACAAGACTGCATCTTCAACGGAGCCATCCCACAGCCCACCGAGATAAGGAAACATCGTAGGAAATTCCTCGAGGCAGAGGACATTACTTAGACCGAATCCCTGAAAAACAGTATCACCGATGGCATCGATGACTTTGCTACTAATCAAAATAAACCGCATCTTTTTAGCAGCTTCTGTTTCTAGCCAAGCTTCAACGAGTGGCTCATAGGATGTCAGAACAACAACGTGCGGCTTCCAAGCCATCAATTCTTCGCTACACCCTGATACAACAAGATCATAGCGATTCCATCTATAGTCGGCAATGGTCGAAGGCCCTTCAGTCTTATAGACTAGAGTCTTATTATTTTTCCAGATGGAGACATCTGACTTCATAATCTTGATAGGTGCTCCCGTTTTTGGATTACGACCGATCATCTTACAAGAGAATGTGAAGCTGTTTTAGATACCTCAGGCTCTTAAGACTTAGACCAAAGCATTTCAAATGCCGAGCGGTCTAAGTAGAGTCCAATTATATATACAATGACAGATTGGTGTATTCTGATTAATACAACGCCAAAATACATGTCGCTTGCTGAGGTTCAGATTACGTGTCTGCGTCGGTATGCGCCTCAGCTGGTTACAGTTCCTATTTTTCTTGCGACCGAGCTAACTCTGAATCATCCAATCGTTAAGCGTATTCTTCTTCTACCGAATGTACAGTACGTTTCGCTTAATTCGAGTGATGCAGATTTTCTTGAGAGTCGCATTTCGGCAATGGAATACTTGTCGTTTTTCAAGTTTATTCTGCCGCTACAGGAAGATTTCTGGACAGATCGATGTCCTGATCTACTAAGGCTAAATAATGCTCTGGATATTCTACGATCGGATGATCAAATACAGAGTATACGGTTGATGCCTTGTCCCGGTCCTTCTCGTAATGATGTAGGCTATGTAGCAAATCCTGAATTTAAGATTCTTGGATCACAGGATACTTACCGATTTACGTACCAAGCAACTCTTTGGAGGCCTGAAGTCTATACCGCATTTCTAAAAACTATAAAAAATCGAGCGCTTCCCGAGTACAATAAGCTTGATGTAGAGAAGCGGCCGTCGTGGTCATCGTACTGTGTCCGCAAAAATGTCGCGGAAAATCTGGAAGGACAGCAGATCTTTATGGATTTATTTATGACTCTGAAATCAATTCACTTGTCAATTGATCGGCCCCTAGCTCACCCGAATGCGGTGTTCTTGGCTCCGTGGCCATACAGGCCTACGGCAGTTGTTCACGGTCTTCTTGAACCTTGGGCAAAAGAGTTTGCTCAGAGAGAAGGATTTAAGACTTTGGATGGATGGTACTAACTTGTAGGACAGCATTGATTTCTCCACACTAAGTAGAATGAGTGTTAATTTAAAGGGACCTGCGAGAGAAGTTCAAACGATCTGCAAAAATACCCGTGTTAAACAAGCTCTTAATAAGTTGGCTGCTGCTAAAAATTCAGGTGATAGAGATGAACAATGGGGTCAAGTAAAGAGGCAATTTACGACAAATTGTGATATGGCACAGCGTATTGTTTTAACTCCTAATCCTCAGCCTTCATTGCTAGAAAAAATAGATCTTGAGTATACGAAAGGTATTGCTGATCGTGTATTAACAAATAACTCGTCTAACGAACTAAAAAAATTAGAACAGGAACGCGCTAAACTCGTAGCTGGACGTAACTCAATTGAGGATCCGTCTCTTCTAGAGGCTTCTTCACCTGTAGGTGTAAATTCAAATAATCCTTCTGGCGGCAAACGTCGCAGACGTAATAAAACAAATCGTAAGAATCGTAATCGGAAAACCAGGAAGAATCGTAGAAATCGCAATTAGTTAAATGTCTCTGAGAGCGCAAGCCAGCTTACAGGAAATGCCTTCTCAAGTGAGTCGCTGACTGCCTGCGCATACTGACGAATTTCCCACTGTGCATCCGAACTGAGACGTAGCTTACAGAGACGCGCATAGGCATATAATGACGCAGTCTCAATAAACTCAGTATACATTGATTGCGGTAGAATCATCCGAGCAACTTCAGGTGCAACATTAGCCTTCAGAAGCTTATCGTACGTAATCATACACGAATCCGTCAGATCCTGAATGTGCTCAGCCGCATATCCAGCCTCAGGGGCTGGCGTGTCCTTTGATCCCTGCTTCTTATTCGCATCACGCTCCCGAATATGGCTAGCGGTCGGCACATAGCATTCAGGAGGCGTATCGACATAACGACGGCTGACTTCATTTCGCGCAAACCCTACAGTATGACGATACCACTCTCTTGCAACAAAGATTGGCATCTTTAGCCGAAGGCGCACCTGCGGGTGAAAGAAGGGGCTTGTATGGCTATGCTTGGCGAGATAGCGAATCAGCTTCTCATCACCGGTAGCCATTACAGTTGATTCCTTTGCGAAACTAACACGGGCCGCATTTACAACTGTCAGATCATTGCCAAAGATCTCGAGAGTTTCTACACACCCCTTCGCATCAAAGAGAGGAAAACTCTTAGCCATAGTACCTATTTTTTGAGGCAAATCAGGTTCAAATTTTGACAAAGGTTTCATACCAATAGAAGCTACCTAAAATGTGTGATATGTGTCGATGTTATCTCTATGACCGATTTAGCTCCCCAACAACGTTTTCAGAAAAACTTAAAGTTCATATTCATAGGGAGTCTCTTAATAAATGTATTCCAATGCTTGCTAAGAGCTTTGAAATTATCTTTAAAGACCTTGATAATATGACTTTCTTTGTAAATTACTGCTATGCCGAATTAAAAAAAGATACAAAGCCATCCCAAGTTGATTTACATATTTGGAATGAATTTATCTCTGAATATTCAGAAAAATTCAGAGAACTTAAGTTTATACAGGATGAACTTGTCTTTGAAGGTGTATTTCGCAAAGCAATAAATAAAGAAAAACTTTCTAGAAAGTTTCTGGCGGCTCACCTACACTACTTTCTTCTGAATTTATACACCTTCCACTTTCAGCACGTAACAAAGACAGGATATCAAGAACCAAAAAAACCAACAGCACGACTAACTGATTTACAACTTGCAGTGATTAAATCAATTCCGATTAATTCACCACTTAGTGGTATTAAAATGTATAAAGAAATCATTGACAGTGAAAAGAATTCTTATAATGGTCTTTATGATTAAATTAGTTTAAAAGTAACAAATTTTAAGATGCTACGGTAGAATGTTGGCACTCTTGACTACAGTTTTTTCTTTAGTTTTGGCGACAGCTTCAGCAAGTTCGTGTACGTCTTTAGCTTCTCTAGTTAAAGGCGATAGTGGCAACCCGCCGTCAGGTCTAGGTGTCCCTGATTGCGCATACATAACACAGCACGCTTCAACCATCTGTTTTGGACTGGGTTCTTGGGATATTGTAAATTCTGACACTTGCTATTTGAAGGCATCTGGATATGGATGTGTTATCAATAATGGTCTTTTTAATACTAATGATACGTTTTACTGTCAATTAGGAGTTGCTGCACAACCTACAGAAACTCCTACGGCAAGCCCTTCAGCAAGTGTTTCTGCTTCAACTTCTTCATCTGTTTCTGCTACAGCATCAGCCTCTTCATCTGCTTCTGCTACAGCAACCGCCTCTTCATCTGCTATATCTACATCTACATCAACATCCACATCAACATCCACATCAACATCAACATCAACATCAACATTGACAGCAACACCTACGCAAACTTCATCACCCTCTCCTTCAATGAATGTTGCGCTCGTCTACATAACAGCTCCGATAGGTGATGGCGAAAAGGCTGCGATCGGCCTTTCAGCAATTTTCGGATTTGTTATCTTATTTGCGTGTTGTGGTACAGGTGTTTTTATCTTAAGAAGAAAAGCACCTAGTCCAGCATTACCTTTGTCTACAACATCATCACCGTCTCGTCGGACATCTTTGGTAGCGATAAGTGAAGTTAAGGAACCAAAAGAACCGCAGACACCAAAAGTAGTAATTCGTCCCAACTCAAATATTGAAAAAACTGTATCAAAGAGGTTAGTAACCATTCGTAGTATTGTATAGCATCTAAGATCTCAGAATATTTCCCAAGAAGTGATGAATGCTACTTTAGCATTCTTTCCTACTACGGACCAAGTATCCCAGTTATGAATATGTAGAGATTCACCTGAAAGAAGATTATCAAACTCAAATTTTGCTTGTTCAGGTGGGCAACTGTAGAGAATCCAAGGTCCACTCTGCTCGCAATACGGAAACTCCTTCAAAATATCTAGCGACCAATGATTATAATCTGAAATCAATTTGCCAGACTCTGTATATGTAAACTTACGTATATCAGTATATTCATTATATTTGATATAGCCAAGAGCATAGTCGCTAGGATTAGAAAAAAGTTTAAATTGAATGCGATTATCAAGCGTATAGGGTATAATTGTATATCCTAGGTCTTTACCACTTGAAACTAGTTTAGCCATCTGTATAGTAATAAGTACATAAAGTATTTTAAGTAATGTCAGTTTTTACAGAATTGGAGGTAAAGCATTTGTATAGGTCAACTTATTTTTGCTGTGAAACTCATCAATTAAAGGCCAGATCTGCTCAACCTCGGGCAGCACCTGGTCCGTATCAAGAATCAACTTCGGCTTGGGAAATCCATTGAATTCCGACGCGGTAGATGATGTATAGGCTCCCATAAAGGGAAAGTAAAGCCAATCACCCACTTCCAGTTGCTCCATAGACCCCTTTGCGATCACATCAAGACTGTCGCACGTGCGACCAAAGAGAACACCCTCCTCCTTTGAACGAGCACAGATGTCATCCTTATTTACAGGAACACGAAACCACGCAGGCTGCTGGTGGTCAAAGGGAATACAGGAGAACTGAGAATAAATGGACTCATCAATGACGTAGCGCCAACCCTTACCTCCGAGTCCCCGCTTCTTAGCAATGACTCGCACAAAGAGGTCCTGGCTGGTCTGTGCAAAGTAGCGTCCAGGCTCCGCAATAACCTTAACGGAGTTCGGAACCTTTGCTAACGCCCCATTAATTGCGGAAGCGGCAGACTGAAAGGCTGATTGGCGAGGATTGTATCCGCCACCGATATCTAGAATAGTTGGGTTGTGTGAATATTTCTTAAGACAATCAAACACATACGTTGAGGCATACTCAATCGCTTTCGCATACTGGCTATCATCTTCACATCCCGATCCGACGTGAAATGACACACCAACCAGGGGAATCCTTGATACCCTACAAATTTCTTCAACTTCCGACCGACTTGCTCCAAACTTGGCTGAGAAAGGCATCTTGCTTCCCGCATCTGACACTGCAATACGTAGAAGCGCATCTCCCTTCCAGTTGTTAACAACTAACTTCTTACACTCTTCTACCGAATCGACAACCGTACGATTCACACCATATCCCTTTACTGACTGAATGTCGTGTTCAGACTTCAAGGGATGAGCATATAACACTTCAGGAAAACGAGCGATCTCAGGCCAGCCGAGCCGCTTGACTTCATCGACCTCGCGGAGACTTGCACAATCAAAGTTGACTCCAGCATTTGTCAGTGATTCAAGCAGAAACTCTTCAGGATTACATTTTACAGCATAGAAGGGAGTTACCTTTGGAAGAGCTTTAGACCAGTGTTTTAGTTGAGATTGGAGCCGAGTGCCGCTCAGTACAGCTAAGGAAGATGTCTTGGGGGAGACATTAGAAACGAAGTGCCGGAGTTTTTGCAGTGTGAGTGAGATACCTTTAACACAGAAATTACTCTGCGCCATATACGAATGTAGCGATAGAATGGCTATAGTACCTTGCGTTTAAGTTCAATTTTTGGCACCTGCTGTGACCACTGCGACTGCCTTTTGATACTTCCGATACATATGGCTCCATTCCGGACGGTACGATGTTTGTAGAAACTGTACTGCGAGCTTGTGAAGTTCAAGATCCTTAGGTCCTAATGTCATTAGAAACTTCTCCTCGTTCTTTGTGGGTGTGTGAGTGGTGGGTAGCTTGTCCATACTGTACTATTCTGCTAAGCAGCCCTTCATTTTTTAGGCCACATAGAGTAAGATGGACTCAAGGATCCTAACTCTCAAAAGCACAGATACAATGCGATCTATACTCCAACAAAAAGGCAAGCCTTTGGCTTCATTTAAGAAAGGCGATACGATCAAAGTCTGGAATAAGATGGAAAAGAACTATTCGTATACATTATCTGAAGATCCTGGAACAAACTTTGCGCCAGACTTCAAACCCTATGCCACACCTGGTGAAATATTGGCTGCGGGTGCTTTTGAAGGCAAATATCTGAATGATAGTTTACTTGAATTTCCTGCGGAGTGGTATTGGAATGCTCTCCAGTTAGACAAGCTTCGGCCAGACAAATCTGATGTAAGTGTCAATCTGTTTCATACAGATTCTCGTCAACCCTTAACCTTCTGGAAGGAATCTGGCTGGGTTCCTTCACGCCTGCACACCAATCACAAGGCACAGCATCCTGAGCTGTCAGATGCTACACTTAATAAGGATGAGCGTGGCTGGTTTCAGTGGTACTGTAGATACTGGATGGGTCGTCGTATTCCCGATCTGGACAAGGTCCAGATCTCGCGTTGGAAGGCGTTTACGAGACACGCGGGTCAGATCAAGGCGAACTGTAGCCCTGGTGTTATTACGTGCCGGCCAAGACAACGACAAGGTCTTTTTCAGTGGGCCCATAACCCGTTTATCTAGGGTTAAAAATTGGCCCCCGTTTTACAACAAAGCAAAAGGTAGAAATGAGTCTTGAATTAATCATTGGTCCTATGTTTGCGGGAAAGACAAGTGTTTTACAGTCAATTCATAGACGCTGGAAGAGTCTTGGATTTATATGCGTGGCATACAAACCTAAGATAGATACACGGTATACAATTGATTGTATTAGTTCTCACGATCAGATTCACATTGCAGCAACGTGCGTTGACACTCTGATGGATCGCCTGTCAACTGAAGAATATAAATCAGCCCAATTAATTCTGATTGAAGAGGGTCAATTCTTTCCAGATCTTTACGAGTTTGTTATGATCGCTGTCGAGAAGGATGGAAAGCAGGTGGTTGTCGCAGGACTCGATGGTGATAGATTTCGAAAGCCGTTTGGAGATATTCTGAAGCTCATTCCTGTGGCAGATCGCATTCAGAAGTTGACTGCCTTTTGTAAACTCTGTAGAGATGGAACACCAGCGCTCTTTAGTTATGGTTCAATTTCAGTAGATGATCTTGTTGTCGTTGGACAGGTTGATTTGTACAGGGCAGTCTGTCGTAAGCACTATCTTGAGTTAGAGTTCATTTCTAAAGGAGCTCAAACCGGGTCGCTATAGACCACGTAACGGCCATTAGAGTACCTCCCCACAATGTATCAGCAATCGCAAATTCAAACGGATACTTATCAAAGGTAAAGAGCTGAGTAAAGTCGTAGACAGCGTATGTACAGAGACCTAGGAGAAAGGCACGGGGCGCAGACTTAGCTTGCGTAACCAGATAGCCAAGTGCTAAATAAACAGGGACACCTGCCCAAGGGCGCAGCTGCATAGAGCGGCCGCCCTGAATATCACTAACAAAGTCCTGAACCCAACCACTATTTAGGTACAACCAAGGGGCATCTAGAACAAGCATCATCAAAGCCAATACAACAATTGTCACGAAGTCGTTCATCTTATTTGTAAGGCACGTTTTTTACGGCAGACTCTTGCCTCCTGATCAAATAGACAATGGCCACCATTTCATTGGAAGCCTTTGATGCGAATCTAAGAGGAAAATATGTACAATGGATCGTAACATCTTCTGATAACTGTAGTTTACCACAAGGGTTTCAAGATCAGATTCTGTCGGGTCATCCCAACTTTCAGACAACTATTCTTATTCTAAGTAAACAAGACGCAAAAGCGTGGTTACTTGCATACTCGTGGGATCTAACTTTTATTCCTGAATCCAACACTGACTGGAGTCTACTGCTATCCATTTTACAGCATATGAAAAAGCCAATTCTAGTGGTCACGACACCGCAATGTAAGGTTCCGGACGCCTTTTGGCAAAAATGTATTACTCAGTCTGTACCAGCGACGACGTGTGTTGCTCTACGAACAACTGCTGCAGACCATTCAAACGCATTACCGACAACTCTCTTTTATCCACCACTTCAGGAGTATACAGAAGATGAATTTGTCAAATTTAATCAGACTCTACATCCTTTGCTAAAAGCGGGTCTTCAGACTCTTGATCTTCGGACTCTTTACAAAGAGCTCCGAGGATCAGGTGCTTCACTCTGCCTGTCCCAGATTGATTCGCGTATGGGTTATTCTCCAATGTGGTTTTATCCTGAAATCAATGGCGCCCTACGACTCCATGTATCGGATTTGCGAAAGATCTTACGGACTGTTACAGAGCGACTTGCTGAAGCAATCTAATACTAGTTACTACCTACCATTCATTTACTTCTTAAAGAGCTTGAACGTTCCCTTCTTCGGCTTGTAGCCAGCCTTGTGAAGGGTCTTAATTCTCCGCAGACCGATCGTGTGCTTCTTCTTGCTTACGATACGACCCTTCTTGGTCTTCATCAGATCCTTGCGCGTCAGACCTCCGGAGGTGTGAGCCGCATTCCCGTGCCAGACTTGGGCCTTTGAACCAACCTTGCGTGTGGATGCCATTATACTTTATAATCACAAAAAAGATTAAGACTCTCAAATTAGAGAATGCCTAACGAACTTGTTGGCATCGCTGTATTGGCACTCATATGTATACTTTTAACACCCTATTTCAAAGAGACACTCGATATCTATGTTGAGCAGCCAAATCGTGTATATTTAAAAGAGGAGTATGCTAAAACACCCTATCCTAAGAAGATTGTTCTTCACAGTAGAACATTTTTACCTGCAACCTATGCCGGATCTGAGATTAGCGCATATGAAACGATTAAATATTTACGAAATCGTGGTCACTCCGTGTCAATTATAGTAAATGAATATAAATATACCGAATTTGATGGATTTCCTATCTATGAAATGGATATGAATGATAAGCATAATATTGTAAAAGACTGTGATGTTATTTTCTTCCAAAGTACGGATAAAAATAAAATGCTTGAATTAGCTCAAAAATACAAGAAGCCTTGTTACGTTTTTATTCATATGGTAAATGATTGGAGTTGGCTGATTCAACAAAAAATGGCCTTTCCTGTTACAGTTGTTTATAATAGCGAATATACAGCTTCTGAAAATCCGACAATGTACAAACACTTCAAAATGATTCCGTATGTGGATACAGATAAATTCAAGCCTCTTCAGAACTATACGCCTGGTAATACGTTGGTCTGTTTAATTAATATAAATCGGAATAAGGGTAGCGACTTATTTTACAGTCTTGCGAACCGAATGCCGAACGTACAGTTTTTAGGTGTGAAGGGTGCTTATTCAAAGCAAGATGATGAAAAGGAATTACCTTCAAATGTACTACTCATTGAAAATCAGAAAGACATTACAGTCGTGTTCAAGCGAATCGGAATTCTAATTATGCCCTCCTTGAAAGAAACGTGGGGTCGTACTGCTGTTGAAGCTATGGCATCAGGTGTGGTTGTGATCCATAGTCACGCTGAAGGTCTTGTTGAGTGTGTAGGAGGTGCGGGCATTGCGTGTGATCGTGATGACGAGAATGCTTGGGTCGATGCCATCAATAAGCTACAAGGAGACCGTGCCTACAAGGAACAAATAAGACAGAGGGGGTTCAAACGTGTGAAGGAAATTGAACTTCTTCAAGACCAAGGCCGACAGGAGCTCGCTCGGCGCATTGAAAATGAGAAGCTTTACTAGTCGCAAAAAGACATCAAACTTATTCCCGGTTATCGGTTAGAAATGATACCCATTCTCCTCGCAATTATTTCATATGATATATGGTTCTATATATCGCATGTAATACTACATCATAAGATTGGGTATCCATTTCACAAACAACACCATAGAAAACAAGTTCCTAATTTTATTGACACGTATGACGCATCCATGGTTGAGTCTACCTTTCAAGGTGTTGGAATGTTTTTTCCAGTTGTCGTCTACAACTATACTGCTATGCAATGGGCTATTGTTCTTGTTCTGCTGAATACACGAGGAATGATGAGGCACGATCCTCGCTGGGCCTTTCTAATTGGCAATCATCATTTACTCCATCACAAGTACCACGATTGGAACTTTGGAGAATATTGGATTGATTCTCTGTGCGGTACTCGGTATCCTAATGACCAAGAATATCAATATGGTCTTATTTATGTGTAGACTACGGGTTATACATATCACGACGAGGAGTCTTTCCTGCCTCAATATCTTCAATAAGCGCAACCATCTTGTCTAGGCCATAGACACCCGCAAAGTGTACGAGAAAATCTCCAGGTGTCCACAGCGGCTCCTGAGGAAATCCCATAATATATGCATTAAATCGCTTGTGCTGATTGGATACATGTACGTGATTCGCATCGTCCTTATTTTCCTCCAGAAGATCGCAGATCGCCTTGTTTTCCCACCAGATATGAAAGGTACAATCGGTGCGCTCATTGACACGCCGCCAGAAGTCGCGCGTCCACGGCGAGTTTCTCATAAGAATATTTCCACTGTTCACGTGGTGGCACGCATCATACATAAGTAGCATATCCTTATCTGGAGGCAACAAGGGAAGCACGTGATCTTCGATCCGCAGAGTAGGGTTCGTTATCAGTACATCCGCATCACTTTGCCAGACAAGAGCACCTTCTTCTAAGGTTGAGAGTAAGTTCAAAAGACAAGGGACTTTCGACCAGGCGATAGGGCGATTCCGATCCCACCACTCCTCGCCGGCCTGAATGTATTTGTAGCCGTGCTTGTCAGCATAGAGTTGTTTTGAATTGAGTGCTTTTGCTAGTGATTTACGATAATCTGCACCAATTGCGAGTGTAAGAATAGTGATCTTGGGAGTCATTGTATATAAAGTGTATTCAGGCCTTAACCCTAGACAAAGTAGCAAAATCTAGTGAAAAATTGAGTTACACTGTCTACCTTGTAGAAGTACACATAGAATGACGTATCTCCAAATTGTAAATGCTGGATCTCCGTGTACAACTTTTCCAGAAGAACCAAGTATTCACTATTCATTTCCTCTGGATCCTTTTCAGAAACACGCAATTTCAGCGATTCATCGTAATGAAAATGTTCTGGTAACTGCGAAAACTGGATCTGGAAAAACGCTTGTTGGAGAGTATCAGATTACGCACAGTTTGGCAAAGGGAAAGCGTGTATTTTATACAACACCCATTAAATCACTTTCAAATCAGAAATTTCACGATTTGAAGGCGATGTGGCCAGGAAAGGTTGGAATTATGACAGGAGATATTAAGTTTCAGCCAGATGCTCCAATCGTCATTATGACTACAGAGATTCTACGAAATCTGCTATTCAAGTATACGTCGTCTACACGATCTCTAGGTTTATCTGCCTCATTAAGTCTGGATAACTTAGATGCAGTTGTATTTGATGAGGTCCATTACATTAATAATCGGGAACGTGGTCGTGTATGGGAAGAAACTCTGATTCTTCTACCTCCAACTGTAAATCTTGTCTTGTTAAGTGCAACGATCGATGGTCCTGAACTATTTGCAGGATGGCTTGGTACTTTAAAAGAAAAGCCGATTCATTTGATTTCAACACAATATCGTATTGTTCCTCTAACTCACGCGGTCATTCGGGGAAATACAATCCATACATTGATGGATCACAAGGAAAAGTTTAATGCGCAGGTCTATAGTGAGTGGTTACAATCTCGTAAAGAGGATGTTGATAGTTATAAGGCACATCAAAAGCAGGTGGCTGTAAGACGTCAAGGAAACTATGAAACTCCAGTTGTAGAAGGAACAAAGAGGCCTGTATCGTATATTCAGCAACTCAATGACTGTATTCATATGTTGGATGAGAAGCAACTCCTTCCTGCGTTATTCTTTAACTTCTCACGGAAGGGATGCGAAAACTTTGCTAACCGAGTTCAAGGATCTCTGCTTACATCTTCGGAAACTGCCTCGGTAAAGCATATTATTGACTTTCATCTTCATAAATATCCTGCAGTCTATAATTCTACAAAACAGTACTTTACAATTACCGAACTTCTACAGCGAGGGATTGCATTTCATCACAGCGGTCTTCTTCCACTCTTGAAGGAAATCATTGAAATCCTCTTTTCAAAGGGATTTGTGAAGGTTCTCTTTGCGACGGAAACATTTGCAGTAGGAATTAATATGCCTACCAAAACGGTTGTCTTTACAGGCTATGAAAAGTACGATGATGCTACAAATGGTATACGTACCTTGTTTACTGATGAGTATATTCAGATGGCGGGGCGAGCAGGAAGACGAGGTAAAGATACAGAAGGCCTTGTTCTCTATTTACCTGAACGTGATCCGATTAGTTTACAGGAAGTTCAGAGGATGATGACAGGAAATAAGAGTACATTTATATCACGAATGGAATTTCACTACGACTTTATCTTAAAAACTCTACAGTCTGGAAATACAACTTGGATGGGGCTAATGTCTCAGAGTTACTGGTATCAACAGCATCTACGATCACTTGAAGGAGTCAAACGTGAAATGAATGAAGTTACGGAAAAACTTGCGGGACTAGGTCTTACAGAAGAAATGATTCAAGATATGGCACTACGCGACCGTCTAGAGTATGAATTAAAGACGAATATAAATGCAGCAAAAAAGAAGGCACAGCAGTCATTAGAGCAGTGGAAAAATAAGCATATGAGTCCTATCTATTCTGTACAGTGGGCAAAGTATACGGAGCATAAAAAGTTAGTGGTCAATCTTGAGAGAGTAGAGGATCAGCTGGCTCAAATGGAACACTATCGTGAGACACTCTATCCTATTCTACGAGTTCTAGAACAGACTGGATTTCTTGAACCCTTTACAGATCCTCTGAATACACAGTTAACTCTTCTTGGCACTCTTGCAACTGAATTAAATGAAGGAAATCCTTTGTTAATGAGCTATGCCTATACGAAGGGTCTCTGCGATGTTCTATCAGGTGAAGAAATCGTATGCTTTCTCTGCGCATTCTTAAATGAGCGTAGCGAAAACACTGTTCCTATATCGTCCTTGAAAATTCCTAAAAATGTAATAAATCAATTGTATTCTTTGGATTCTTTGCTAGATACATTCTTTGAAGCCGAAAAAAAGCACGGTGTTCAGAGTCCAAGTGCTTTCTGGCAGTTGAACAGTTATTGGATTGAACCGGTCTGGCGATGGATTCAAGGGGATACAATTTCAACGATCTGTGAAGACTATGATATCTATGAAGGGAATTTTATGAGAACAATTTTGAAAGTATCTAATTTATTGGAAGAATTCACGTCTCTAGCAACCTACACACAAAATGTTGAAATGCTGGCAAAATTAGAAAATGTACAGAAACTGCTTGTAAAGGGTGCAGCAATTCCTGAGAGTCTATATTTGACGATCTAATGCTATTCTATAAATTACCTTGCGCTTCCAGCAGCGACCGGTCATTGATGCGTGAAATTGGATTTGAACAGAATCACCTTCTTTCCATTCGTAAATCGTTGGACACCGAATAATCCGACGCCAGTCATTCATATAAACACTTACTTTCTTTTTTTCTGGATGAAGTTCAACAATAATTCCCGAAAGCGAGAGTCCTTTTGAAGTAAGAAGACAGTCTACAAATCGACAGTCACGATCATAGGACTTTGCAGCCTTCTCAAGCCTATTTAGTGTACTAGCAAGTAGAGTATACTGTGTAGACTGTAATTTCATATGATTTTTTAGAACTTCTTGATTGATAATATCCGCATAGCGACGAATAGGAGAACTCGCGTGACAATAGAGTCCTTTCTTCAGACCCCAGTGGCCAGTTTCATTTTCACAGACGGTATAGGTTGCTGCAGGATAAGCAAGTTCTTGAATTGGAAGACCTAGAGCTGCATACTTAATCAGACGTTTTTGTTCGGGTTCACTATGACTACGCAGAAGTCCTGCATTGGCTTTCTTTAATATAGCTGCTGCTTCTGAATTATAGAGAAGCATCAAAGATTCAATCCACGAATGAGAATCAGTGGGATCACCTCCAAGAGATGAGACAATCTTCTTCAATACAGTTATATCTAATTCCTTAATTGAAGTACAGTTAGAATACGAATAAGAGGCTACATTTGTTAGACAGCATTCTTTCCAGTGAAAGTTGGAAAGAGAGGATCCATTCCAGGTAGCAAAGAGTGTAAGAACAAATCGTTCTTTTCCAGGTAATAGTGAGAATGTATCAGTTGCAAACCGTGTAGGAAACATAGATCGAACAATTACACCTTCACGCGTATAGAGTGTTTGTCCGATTTTTTCAGCAAATCGGAGGGATGGATTGAGTTCAACGTAAGCAGAGACATCTGAGATAGAGATTGCGAGAGTCCAGGTAGTTTTAGTTTCCTTCCAGAGAGAGAGTACATCATCAATATCAAGACATCCTTCTGGATCAATATTAATGGTTGGTTTATCAAGAATAAAGCGAGACTCGCGGTCAGGATGAATGAGTTCTACAGGACAGAGTTTGGAGGTCCAAGACCACGGAGAATATTGAAGAGCAATCGCTTCTAATTCAATCTCTCGTACTCCTGCAGGGCCGAGTATTTTTGTAATTCCGCCTCGTGGAAATGTAGAATCTGTCCAGTGTTCAAAGACTGCTACTGCGAGTTGATTCGTACGACTTGTATCTTTAGAGGCAACTAGCATAGGTGGATAGGATTCATTATACGGTTTGAATAAGTAAAGAGGTACATTACGATTTGTAAAGCCATAGCGTACAGTGGTATTTAATTCAAGAAGGCCTACGAGAGGAGGATGCAATACATGATAGACTAATTCACATCCTGCGTTTTCTATAACTTTAACAGAATCACCTGGAAGTGCTTTTCCTGCTTTCTCGGCTCCAGAAAATGTATGAATACATTCACCTTCACTTGTTTCAATGTGAAAGTCAATGTAGTTGGGAGTTGATAGAAACATAGCTGCGTTAAAAACTATAGGGGTTACTACTTATTCAATTTTTTACAGTACAACTTATCCCCGAGCAGGCTTGCGTGGTCTGAGATTGTAGACACGCTTGGTCGATCTTTCCTTTTCTAAGCTGGCAACATAGCTAGCATAGAGCTCATTATCATCAATGTAGAGTTCATTTTCTTCCTCTACTTCTTCCATCTTTGGCTTGCCATTTATTGCGTAGTTCTTATTTTCCTCATCGGATGGAGGCTCGTATCCAGCATTCTTTGACATCAGAAACTGGCCAAAGTCCCACACGATTGCCCAAAAACGGCTGCAGCAATTTA
>Ga0209087_1000021_pt1 | contig 101662 bp, 148 predicted proteins | sample S_130805_EF_Meta_FD_187321 | JGI IMG/M metagenome (GOLD analysis project Ga0209087, IMG submission 187321) | Freshwater microbial communities from Lake Simoncouche, Canada to study carbon cycling - S_130805_EF_MetaG (SPAdes) (version 2) | ecosystem: Environmental > Aquatic > Freshwater > Lake ... | reverse complement strand
CGCTATTGCAAGTCACGGTGGTACTACCAAATCAAACTTTGAAGCATTTAGTTTGGCCGCTAGTATTGTTGGCAAATGCCATTTTTGTGTGAAAGCTCATTATGAGACTTTGAAACAAGAAGGCTACTCAGTAGAACAGCTTCGTGACATTGGTCGTATTGCCAGTGTCATGAATTCAGTTGCCAAGGTATTGAATAGTTAAATATCTGTATGAAAAACTACCATGTTGTCCGAAATGTAATAGATCCGCAAACGATTGACTTAGTTAAAAAGACTATGTTGATCATGAAAAACTCTCAGTACTTTGTGCATCGTATACCACAAACTGATCATAATGCATTTGCAGACGGGCAACCAGTAGATCATGATTGCTGGGGCAACTACGGCACTCCAGTAACCGAAGCCCTCCTTTTACAATGTTTACCACTTGTTGAGGAGGTGTTTCAAATAAAAGTACACCCGACTTATAGTTTTTGTCGCATCTACTTTAATGGTGCGGATATGAAAAAACACACAGATCGTCCAAGTTGCGAATATTCAATTAGCCTAAATATTTCAAACGACCCTAGTCCTTGGCCCATTTATTTCGAAGGCGAGCCGTTACTTTTAGAGACAGGTGATGCAGTAGTCTATAAAGGGTGTGAAGTAGAACACTGGCGTGAGCAATTTAACGGTAATGAGCAATATCAAGTTTTCCTACATTATGTAAACCAAGCAGGCCCCCATGCATCAAACGTAATGGATGGCCGTCCAATGTTGGGTTTATACCATCCTCCCAAAAAACCCGAATAATTTGGTAAATTTTTTACCAAAATAGGTTGACCTTTTACCACTCTGACTGTATAATATATACATACAGTTAGATAACAGACACAGAAAGGTATCAAATGATTCTTAGCAATGCTCCACAAAACGAAGCAGTTTTGAGTAACGTTGGGGAAATTGGCGACTTTAAAATTAAAGCGTCTGCTAAAGCATTCTCTATTTTGAGCTCAGGCTTATATGCTAACAAGATACGTGCTATCATCCGCGAATTGAGTTGTAATGCTGTCGACAGTCATGTTGCGGCTGGCAAACAAGAAACTCCATTCGACGTACATCTCCCTAACACTTTAGAACCTTGGTTCGCTATTCGCGACTACGGTACTGGCTTGAGCCACGAGCAAGTTACTCAAATTTACACAACTTACTTTGAAAGTACCAAGACAGCCTCTAATGAATTTATCGGTGCTCTTGGTTTAGGTAGCAAGTCTCCCTTTAGTTACACTGATAACTTTACGGTTACTGCAATTCAAAGTGGTAAGAAAGGCATATACTCTGCGTTCATTAACGGAGAAGGAGTCCCGAGCATTGCGTTAATGATGACTGAGGAAACTAGTGAGCCAGCCGGCGTCGAAGTTAAGTTCTCTGTAAACGATCGTTATGACTTTAGCAAGTTCCGCGATGAAGCTCGCGGGGTCTACACTTATTTTAAATTGCGTCCGGTAGTTAGCGGTAGTGCAGAGTTTAAATTCTTTGATGTTGAATACGATACTAAAGATATCATTCCCGGGGTGCATGGTACAAATTCTAGTCGAACTAGCAGTCTTGCAGTTATGGGTAATATTGCATACCCTATCCAAATTCCAGAAGCTGATAAGAGCTTAGGTGAATTACGACCACTGTTGAGTTGTGGTTTGGAAATGCACTTTGCAATTGGCGAGTTAGACTTCCAAGCTTCACGTGAAGGGTTGTCCTACATTCCTAGTACAATCGACAGCATCAAACGTAAACTGGTCGCAGTTAACGACCAATTGATGGTTCATTTGGCAAAAGAAGCAGATGCTATTCCTAACTTGTGGGACCGTGCTATCTTCCTTCATAAGAAGCGAGATAATTCTTTGTGGGGTGCGGCAGTTGCAGAATATGCGGCCAAGGCTAAATTGCCCACTTATGATGCAGATCCTAAAAGTTGGACTAAACTAATCAGTTGGAATTTAGAAGTAAGCAATTTGGCTAGCAAGTACAATATTGCCTTGCGTGGTTTGGCAGTGACTCGTAGTGCTAAAAACGTTCATAGTCTTAAGTCTAACAATGAGCATATTCGCGGTGCCGACGGCAGTACACAAATTAAAACTGTTTGGCGTATTTCCGTTGATGCTGATAGTCATTTTATCATTAACGATCTAAAGACTGGTGCAGGCGAACGTGCCAAGTACCATTATCGCGAAAGCGAAAAGGATGTATACAGCCGTAGTGTTTATGTTTTAGATCCTGTTGACAAAAGTCGCAAGATGAATGTTGATGGCTTCTTTGCAGAAATTGCTGAGCCTCCTACTACCCGCAGATTCCTTGCTAGTTCTTTGAAAGAAAAACCTCGTAAGGATAATTCGTTAGGTAAGAATGTAACAATCTTGGCTCTCGAACAAAAAGGGTACGGCGGTTACTACACCCAAAAAGAAATGGTATGGCGTGATGCAGGTAAGGCAGACAGCTTTGATGCAAATAAAACTTATTACTATTTGCCGTTGAGTGGTTTTATCGTTAACAGCGTAATTGGCCATAGCTTTGATGTTAAGCGTTTCTACGCAGACTTAAAAGACTGTGGTGTATCTAGTCTAACCAATATTACAGTTTACGGTGTCCGTAAGAGTGACATTGAGTTTATCCAAACCCAAAAGAACTGGATTAACCTCGAAAACCATATCGCTAAAGAATTGAGCGCCATTGACAACAAATTAACTATGAGTTTGGTGTTGCAAGCAGTTGACAATTTCAATCTTTGCCAGTATAATAGTAACATTGTCGAAGCCGTAACCAATCCTGCAAGCCCTTACGTTAAATTAGTTAACCAGTTTAAGGGATTTGATAAGATTCGTTACAGCGAACAAAGTTTGAAGAATCTGTGCCGTATGTATGCTAAGAACGTTACGTTCAACCCGCAAGACACAGTTGAGAAGTTTGAAGAACAATGTAAAGTAGTTTATCAACATTATCCGTTGTTAGCCTATTTGCGTAGTGCTCCGAACGAAAAAGTGGCAGAGTATATTAATTTAATTGACACACAGAAAGGTGTTTGAAATGAGCTATCCATATATCATCCAAGGTAAAAACGTTGTTGTCGTAATTGGCAACAAGAGCCATACAATCAGTTCAACCCATATTACCTATAACAAGGTATTGGATGCCATCAAAGCTGGCGATTGGGAAACTGTCAAAGACGTAATTGAACCTAAAAAGGTTGTGCTAAACTACGGACAAGGTCATGTGTCTGTACAAGGTGAAACTCTATTTTGGAAAGGTGCAGAGATGCACAATGCGCTTTCTAAGCGCATGATCCAAATGTTGCAAGACGGCTTCCCCGTTGATCCGCTTATTGCATTTATGGAAAACTTGCACACAAATCCAAGTTTCCGTGCAGTAAACGAACTGTACGGCTTCTTGGAAAAGAACAGTTTGCCGATTACTCCAGATGGTTGCTTCCTTGCGTACAAGAAAGTTCGCAACGACTACATGGATATCCATAGTGGTACGTTTAACAACTCAGTTGGTTGCATCTGCGAAATGGAACGTAACATGGTGGACGATAACCAAAACAATACTTGCAGTTCCGGCTTGCATTTTTGCTCGCAAGAATACTTGAGTTCATTTGGTGATAGCGAAAGCCGTATAATGATCCTTAAGATTAACCCAGCAGATGTTGTGAGCATTCCAACTGACTACAACAACAGCAAAGGCCGTACTTGCCGTTATGAAGTTATCGGCGAGTTAGGTGTTAATCCTGAAGAAGCGTTCACAGCACCTGTGCAAGAAATGGCTTGGGGCACAGAACCTTATCAGAATGACATGGAGTGAAACTGATGGGCAACCAAACTGATTATTTCGATCGGATAGGGTATAAACCAAAATACTTTTTGGGAGATCGTGTATTCGGTTATTGGAATAAAATTCCATTCGTTGGAAGTGTCGGTAACGATCGTATGATCGACGGTGTGACTCCTGATATCACTATTCATTTAGATTTGCCAATTATCTACGATAAACAAATTCGCAATGTTATCGTAGTGAGGCATAAAGATATTAAAAAATTAGTATCTTTTGACTAGCACGTTGCACTAATATACCAAAAAAGGATCTCAGGATCCTTTTTTTACGGGCTTGCTAAATAATAGTAGCAGTTAATTAAAGGACACACATTATGGGTATATTAGAAGTTGTAGTATACGGGTTCTTCACAGCATTTGGCTGGTGGGGTGCTAATCACTATGTAATCGAGCCGTACTTCCCTCCTCCGATGGAACGTAAAGTAGAAGAAAAGAAAGAAAAGAAAGAAGACAAAAAATGATAGATTATATCACAACATTTTTTGCACTTTTCTTTACAGATGTATTTTACACCTACTACCTAAGATCAGTTCAAAACGATGAAACTTTGAAAGCTAGCATGTGGGCTGTTATTGTGTTTGTTATAGCGGCTATAGCGGTTGTAAATTATACAACTAACCACTGGTTGCTGATTCCTGCATGTTTCGGAGCATTTTTTGGCACCCTCGTCGGAATGAAAATTAGAAAAAAATCTAATGTAGTATGAAACCAACAATCGCTCTTTTCCTGTACGATCCTAAATGTTCAGTACAGTCGGGCAACGGTGTCATTAAAGCGTTACAATCAGATTACAATTTTAAAATATTCAGCATCAATCCCTTAGAAGATAACTTCTTTGACGATGTGGACATAATAGCAGTTCCCGGTGGTTTCGGAGATGCTAGCAGTTTTGATCGAGCATTTAAACACAACGGCAAACGAGTGAAAGAATTTGTCAAAGAAGGCGGCAAATATTTAGGCATTTGTATGGGAGCATATTGGGCAGGAAAACACTATCTTAATATGCTTGATAACGTAGATGCTGTACAATATATCACACAACCAAATACGGATACAAGGAGGCCACATGCTAAGGATATTAACGTCAATTGGAACGGGCACAATACAACGATGTTTTTTTACGATGGTTGTGCTTTGGTTGGTAACGGTCAGCACGATATACTCGCTACATACGCAAATGGCGACTCGATGGCAATCATTCAGAAAAACATAGGACTTATAGGATGCCATCCAGAAAGTGAAAAATTTTGGTATGATGGCTATAGTTGGATGCGTGGAAAATACCATAACGGGCAACATCATCGATTACTTTTGGATTTTGTTAACAATTTGGTAAACAGATAGACATTTTGGTAAAAATAGTGGTTGCATAAAACCAGATAATACCATATAATTAATATACTGTTAAACAAAGGAGGACATTATGTCTACACACACAGTGATCGAAAATCTAAGTAACTTTTGCAAAACCAGTTCCGGAGATCCCCAAATTTGGGTAAACAAAGGAACGACATATCATTGGAATCGCGGTCGCGACTCCTCCACTGGTATAGTTAATGGTGTTGTCCGCAAATTGGCAGGTATTGATGCTAGCGGTAAACAAATTTGGGTCGTTGCTGGCTCATTCAAAATTACTCCTCAAGGCGAAATTATCCGCTTTACAGGAATGCCCAAAAAGACACAGGTAACCCTCAACGCAGTTGAAGTTCCTGTATTAGAAGTCCAACCACAAACTAATACTGTTACAGTATAATTATGTCAATGCATTTGGAAGGCCCTTGGCTTAGTACAACTGGCAAGAAGAAATCCAAACGAAAGTTTGCTTCTGCTGATCATGCTAAGAAAGCTCGTGAATTGGACGAGAGTTGGAAAGAATTGCTCAAACGGCAAGGACTCGAACTTGAGGAAAAGAAACGAAAACGGGCCATGAGTGCTGGTAATTTAAGTTCTACTGGTTATAGCTTGTCTATTCCGGAAGGTCGTAATACTACAGCCCATATTCCTAGTAGAGATTCAGGTGGTGGAAATGCAACACTTCCTCCTCCAAAAGTCTATACAGGAACTAAGGTTTTGGGTATTGCTACTATGCACAAGTCAAATGCTGTTCCGGTTTTTTCGGACGAACAAGCAGTTGATATTTCCAAAATGCGTCGATAATGGTTGACATTAGGTATTACCTATGTTATACTATATACACATTAACACACAGAGAGGTTTGATATGAAAAAGTTTTTAGTAATCCCACTAGTTGCTGTATTAACGGCTTGTGGCTCAATGAAGGCTGTTGAGGACCGCAAGACTTATGCGTCGCCTACTTGGTATTCGGATTGTGCTCAGGCAGGAACTGAAGGCTGGTTCTGGTGGTCTAAGGAATATGCGTATGCTTGCGGTGCAGGTGAAAGCGTATATGCACAGGCCGCTGAAGAACAGATGTATGCTATTGCAATGAACAACTTTGCCAAGCGTATTAACGGCAAAGTAAACTCAGAAACTGAAATTAAATTTGTAGATGACAAAAAGTCAACTCGTACAGTAATTTCGTATAAAGTTTCTGACACCGCAATTCGTGAACACCTTCAACACGAAGTAGGCCAATTTACAATGGGTGGGAAACATTACACCTTTGTACGTTTGAAAATGCCTAAGGCAACTTTTGATGCGTTAATTGCAGAAGCTAAGAGCAAGCAATGAACATCAAACTAGAACTTCGGAGTATGGCTATCGCCGTAGTACCTACCCTTGCTTTGGCATGTGTAATGGCGCTAACTGGCTGTAGTTCTGCTCCGAAGCAGACAGCTCGACAGTATTGTCATACTAGTCAAGAAGTTCGTGTTAAAAATGGGACCAATGTTTCTAGTGAAACCCTTGTTAAATGTAATGACGATCCAATTGAACAGATCGTTATTAAGAAAGCAGGTATTGCACAGAACTGCGGTGAATCAACAGATTGGATAAGGTTGCCAAATGGTAGAGAAATTCAAAATCGTAACTTGGTTTGTCAAAGGTTTGATGGTAAGTGGGAGCTTATTCCTGAGTACGCAGGCCGTTAAAGCAGATTACCTTCCGCATTCGGCAACTGGCTCTACTGCCGCAGTATATGACGCAGGTGGTGATCCTTTAGGTGGATTGATTAGATTTTGGTCTGGAAAACTTTCTTCCGGAGATCGAAATTTACATGTACGTACAATACTAATGGCATTAAACAACGCCGACAACGGCGAAGAAGCAGTCTGGTATAGCCGTACATCACCATCATACGGTAAGATTCGAATTGTTTATACGTATGATGCAGGTGCTGGATATTGTAGAGTGTTTCAGAGCCTAGTAAACAATGATGGGGATGTAAGACAGTATCAAGAAACGGCGTGTCTTCAACAGGGACAAAAAAGCTGGTCATTTTACAATAAATAGGACAGGGAGAACAATTTTATGATCATGGCGTACTTGGCCCTTGTATCGGGCCTTTTTATTTCGGCAGTAGCTATCTACTACAGTATTGTAGGTCTTGCCAGCGTGTTTGCGGCCGCCGTTATTCCGATCATGATCATGGGTACCGCCCTAGAAGTTGCTAAACTTGTAGCGGCTAGCTGGTTAAAACAAAATTGGAAGATTGCGCCTATTGCGCTAAAAACATATTTGGTAGTAGCAGTTGCCGTTTTGATGTTGATCACATCGATGGGTATTTTTGGTTATCTTTCAAAAGCACACTTAGATCAAAATATTACGTCAGGCGATGTTCAAAGCAAGATTGCCATCTACGACGAAAAAATCAAAACAGAAAGAGAGAATATAGATGCTAATCGCAAAATCCTCAAACAGCTTGATGAATCAGTGGACCAAATTATGGGTCGCAGTCAGGACGAAAAGGGCGCAGAAAAAGCCGTTGCCATTCGAAGAGCCCAGCAGAAAGAACGTAGTCGCATCGCTCAGGACATTGCAGACTCTCAGAAAAGAATCGCGAGCCTTAACGAAGAACGTGCGCCAATTGCGGCTGAAGTCCGCAAAGTCGAAGCGGAAGTTGGGCCTATAAAATATATTGCGGCTTTACTATACGGAGACAATCCAGATCAAAATATTTTAGATAAAGCAGTAACTTGGGTTATTATATTAATTGTTATCGTATTTGATCCTCTTGCAGTATCATTACTAATGGCCGCACAATTTAGTCTCGAACAAAGTAAACCTAAACCTAGGCTAACAGACGAAGACGGCCAATTAACATCAGACTTTTTTAAAGAGTTAACACCTCAAGAGGTTGTAGTTAAAAAACAAGAAAAAATTCCAGAACCTGTGATGCCTTTTTCTATGCATCCAGAAAACATAGATAATGAAGATGCTGATAACGATACAATAATTGTTAAAAATGCAGTCGAGCCTGCGTACCTTAACACAGAAAAATCTTTTTGGGAAAAACCCGAAGGGTGGGTTGATGTTCCTCCGCAAGTTTACAAGCCAGAAGAGCCTGTAACAGTTAAAGAGGTGGTCCCTGATGACGAACCCAAAAAAGAAATTATAATAATGAATCATGAGTATATTAGTATTGACGGACAGATGGTATTTTATAATTCGATGGGTGGCGGCGATCCTACAATTAAGAATGCTACAGACTTGGCTAATAAATTGTTAGCAACTGGCAAGTACTACATGATAACCCACACAGCCGATAGTGTAATACTAAGCGATGACAAAGGTATAACTACTACAGTATCTGTTGAAACAGCCCCTACTTATGTTCAAAATGAAGAACAAAAAGAAGGCGAAACACTTTGGCAAAAAATTAAAAATAATATTACTGAAGAAGAATATATTGAAAAAAGCAAACAAGCTAAAGAAAAGAAAGACTAAGCGTGAATAAAATTACTCTTATAACTCCACCGGATTTTTTTGAAAACTCAAACCCTGGCATATTACTAATCGGCCTTGACGAAGAACAGCAAGATCAAATAACCATATGTCTGCGAGACAATGACGTTGCTCCGCAACTAAATGTATATTATTATCAAGACGAAGATAACTTAGAATGGTTGTTTTATGCATTAGCTCGATCTGGAGCAACCTTTGTTAACGGAGATTGCGAAAACTTTACAGTACGGAATCTATTAAGTTACATTTTAAGTAGACCTAATGTTTATTGGACTACAACAGACGAAGATATCAAGAAGCTATATAGCTATATAAACGGACACTATGTAAATACTATTGAAGACTTTTTTAAAGGGCTAGTAGATGAGTAAAGAGAAACATAGCTGTAATTTCTGCGGCAAACCTAAAGAAGACGTTGAAAAACTTATTGTCGGAAACGATGTAGGAATTTGCAACGAGTGTGTAGATCTTTGTCAACGAATCCTTATTGACGAAAAAATAAAAGCGTTCCCTGATGGTGAAGAAAAAATTAGTCATTTCAATCCTGTAAGAATTAAGGATTATTTGGATCAATATGTTATTGGACAAGACGATGCTAAGATTGCATTAAGTGTTGCAGTTTGTCAACATTATAAACGTATTAATAATCCAAACGATAATATTAAATTAGAAAAATCTAATGTGCTTATGTTAGGTCCAACTGGTTGCGGCAAAACTATGATGGCCAAGAAGATTGCAGAATTTCTAGACTTGCCGTTTGCTATTGCAGATGCTACTGGTCTAACTGAAGCAGGATATGTTGGAGATGACGTTGAAAGTATTCTTACTCGATTAATTGCTGTCGCAGATGGTGACATTAAGAAAGCGCAACGTGGTATTGTCTATATTGATGAAATTGATAAAATTGCTCGTAAAGGCGAGAATATGTCAATTACCCGAGACGTATCGGGAGAAGGAGTTCAACAGGGCTTGCTAAAGATGATCGAAGGCACAATTATGCGGGTGCCGGGAGACAAGCGCAAGAACCCAAAGAGCGATATGACCGAGATTGATACTAGTGAAATATTGTTTATCTGTGGTGGTGCATTTGTGGGATTGGATAAAATTATTGACCGTCGTGTTAATGCCAATTCGATTGGATTTAACTCGAAAATTTCCAGTACCAACGAGACAGCAGTCTTTTACAAAGATGTAACTACTAAGGATCTTATTACATTCGGCCTGATACCCGAGTTTGTTGGAAGATTTGGTATTCTTACACACGTAAATGAATTAGATATTACTGATCTAATACAAATTCTTAAAGAACCAAAAAATAGTTTAATTAAACAATATCAATATATCTTTGAACTAGACGGTGTTAAATTAACATTTGAAGATAATGCGATCGAATCCATTGCTAAACAAGCCAAAGATCTTAAAACCAATGCACGGGGACTTAAAACTGCATTAGAAAAACTGCTAGTTCCCTATCAATTCCAAAGTATGGATTTAGTCGAGCGCGGTTTAACTGGGATTAGGATAAGTAAAAATACAGTTTTAGGTGGAACACCTAAAATGATTTTTGAAGAAAAGAATGCAGAGACAGCCAAATAGACCTGTAAAAGGATTACGGGTAGAAGTAGGGGATAATTTTAACTCCTCACTTAGAAAATTTAAAAAGAAAGTAGATGACAGCAATCTATTAATGGATGTGCTAAAACGTCAAAGCTACGAAAAACCCACCACCGTAAGAAAACGTAAAAAAGGAGCCGCAAGAGCTCGCTGGTTAAAACATTTACGTGATCAACAATTACCGCCAAAACTCTATTAATTTTTCAAATTTGATGCTATAATGTTTGTATAATCATATACAAAGGCATATTATGGCAAAGCATCTAATGGTAGATTTGGAAACAATGGCAGTTACACCTCGCACTACAGTTCTTACACTCGGAGCGGTAACCTTCAATCCATTTACTAATGAGATTTATGACGAGCTCTATTTGAAAATTGATTTAGATGATCAAGATAAGTTGGGTCGAGATATTGACCCTAATACATTAGATTGGTGGGCTAAACAAAATCCAGAAGTAATGGAAGAAGCATTTAGTTCAGACGGCCGTATTAGTTTTGAAGATGCTATAAGTGCATTTCACAAATTTGCTTGGGGTTGCGATAAATTCTGGAGTCACGGTGCAGTATTTGACTTAATGATTCTTGAAGATATGTATCGTCAAGTTAATAGAACTCCGCCTTGGGAATTCTGGCGCTGTCGCGATACACGCACATTGTTTGATCTGGCTGATCCTGAGATGGAAAAAAGCGCCGAACAACATAATGCGCTGTTCGACGCAATTCGTCAAGCTAAAGGTGTACAGACCGTTTATCGCAAACTAGGCAAAACTGCTTAGTCACAATCGCTTACGGCTAACTTTACAAATTTGTAAACGCCGTAAGCAATGCCTGCGATAAAGCCATAAAGAATAATATCTAAAATCATTTTAACCACCCAATTTTTTCGCCAGCGGCCTTTCTACGGTCGCTTTCTTCTTTTGTGCTAGGATAACGGCTTGCCCAAATTAATACTAGGGCAAAGAACACGCTCATACCTGCAACTGCTTTCCAGTTCTGTGTAGCAAACCACATAATTATTAAACTAGCATCCATACACAAGAACATGATCCATTTTACTTTGCTAGGATAAACACGGCCATCGGCCCAGTTCTTAATAAACGGACCAAATAGTTTATGATTAAGCATATAGTCATGGAATCGTTTCGAACTACGAGCAAAACAATATGCCGCAATTAAACTAGGCGTTGACCAAGGAATGCCCGGAACGATAACTCCGATGTATGCTACTCCTAAGAATAGTATACCTGCCGTAAACCACAAATACTTTTTAATTTTTGTAAACATCAAATGCCTCCTTTAGGCTTCGGGCAAGATAATCAATATCTGCCTCAGTGTGATTGGGCGTTGGTGTAAAGCGCAATCTTTCACTACCCCACGGAACAGTCGGGTAGTTGATAGGTTGTACGTACAATGCTTTTTCTTCTAATAGCCAATCTGAGATTGCCTTAGTTTTCTTAGCATCACGTACCATAACAGGGACAATATGTCCGTTCTCTGATAATGGGTTGATTTCTAATCCTGTAGCACGTAGGTGCTCTCTTGTATTATGCGCTACTTCAAATATTCTATTTCGAAGCTCGGGATGATCTTGAACGTACTTAACTGACGCTAAAGCGCCTGCACACAGCACAGGACTCATACTAGTTGAAAAGATAAAGCCGTCTGCGTAACTGCGAACCATATCAACTAAGTCTCGGCTTCCAGCAATGTATCCACCTTGTACGCCAAACGCTTTGGCCAGTGTACCTTGTATGATATCAACACCATCTACGCAGAATTGTTCTTCAGCAACTCCTGCACCACGAGCTCCGTACAGGCCAACAGCATGTACTTCGTCAACATAAACCATAGCACCATGCATACGAGCAATTTCACATACATCGCTGACTAATCCTCGATCACCGTCCATGGAGTAGACTCCTTCTAAGGCAATAATAGGCTGACAGTCAACCGGCAATCCTTGTAGTATTTCACGTAGGTGATCTAAATCATTGTGTCGCCAAACAGTACGATCTACTTTAGTGCTCTTGATGCCAACAATCATTGAGTTATGATTATGCTTGTCGCTAATGTAATGTACATTTGGTATCATACGACCTAAAACACTAAGAGTAGCCTGATTAGCAACGTAACCTGACGTAAACGTAAGCGCACTGGTCTTGTCGTGTAACTTGGCAAGTTCGTGTTCAAGTGCAACGTGATAGTGAGTTGTACCGCTAATGTTGCGAGTGCCACCGGCGCCGGCACCGGCAGTATCTAATGCGGTATGCATGGCATCAACTACTACTTTATGTTGACCCATACCTAAGTAATCATTTGAACACCAATTTGTAATATGTTTGATGTTGTATTTTCCGTACCAAATAGCTTTTGGAAAGTCTCCCCGCTGTCGCAGGATGTCTGTAAATACTCTGTAATTGCCTTCAGTTTTGAGTTTTTCTAAACTTTTGGCGATTGCATCTTGTGTTTTTGGCTTAATCATAGCAATATTTATGTGCTAATTTAATTGACAGGTTTACCATTTGAGTGTATAATAGTTGTTATATTATTCAGAAAGCTACTACTATGAAAATCGGATTAAGTTACAGCCGTTGTATTAGAGATATCGTAGACGGGGAAGTAGATATCAATGAAGTACTCGTTCTCATTACTCGCACAGATTTTGATCCCAACAATGATGAACAATGGGCAGGTATTTGGGAAGGGTACGGCGGCGGCCAAAATCTTGGAGGACTGTGGAGTAATCCAGAATGGGCAAACTATCCCCCGGAGGATGAGTCCAAGTTCCGCGACATCAGCATCGAATTGTATGATAGTGGTAAGATGCATCAGCCACGCAAGTTTGGCGCACATCCTATTCGACGTCCAGAAATTTGGTTAGAAGCTGTGTTGCCTAGTAGCGAACTGGAAAGTAATCCGGCCGCTAAGAAAGCGTGGGATAACTTCCAAGTTATTGCCGGGTTAACCAATGTAAATTTAGATAAGGATTATCAATGAAAATTAATTTAGTCAGCGACATGCATCTTAACTTTGCGGACATTGAATTGCCCGGTGGTGATGTTCTGATTATGGCTGGCGATATTATGGAAGCAGGTCATTTTCGTCGTGCAGATAACGCAAAGAAAGATACTTTCCTAGCAGATAGGTATCGTAGATTTCTTGCAGAAGAAATGCCTAAGTATCGTAAGGTGATTTACATTATGGGCAATCACGAACACTATAATAACAGTTATGATGATACCCCAGATCGCCTGCGTAGAGAACTGCCAGACAACGTTCACTTCCTTGAACAAGAATCGGTGCAAATTGATGACGTATGGTTCTTTGGAGCCACATTCTGGACGGACATGAACAAAGGCAATCCTACTAGTATGCAAGTTATCAAGCAAAGCATGAGTGATTTTAAAGTTATTAAATTTGGTCATGGCATCAAGATGGATTCGCTATATGGTGACAGCTACTATACTAATAGTTTCACTCCTGCTTATGCGGCTAGTGTGTTTAAAGATACTGTGGGCAAACTCCGGGTATTTTTAGATGAACACAAAGACGATAAAGTAGTTGTGGTTAGCCATCATGCTCCGACATCATTGAGCATTGACCCTATGTATAAAGACGACCATCATATGAATGGTGCTTACTACAGTGACCTAAGTGAATTGATCTTGGATAATCCTCAGATTAAAACTTGGGTACATGGCCATATGCATAATCAAAGTGATTATATGATCGGTGATACTCGTGTTGTTACTAACCCACGTGGTTATATGGGATACGAAACTATCGCCAATACGTTTGATCCAGGTTTTAGTTTCGAAGTATGAAAGTAGGCGGCATCAATCCAGCAATAGCTCACAAGATTGAGTTGCAGAAACTTGCCCAACAAGAAACTATTAAACAGCAACAGATCAAAGTGATCAAAGATAGACAACAAGAGCTAGCACGTATCAAGCCTCAGGATCTAAACAAGGGTAACAACATTGACGAGATGGTATAGGGATGAGGGTACGTTCATACGATTCAAAAACTGTTCGACTTTCTTGGGAGTCTAAAGACGACAACCGCACATGGGATAAAGCATGTATGTATGCTGTTGAGACCTTTGGGCTCCCCGGAGATAAGTTTGAGTGCCACTCAAACGAAGAATGGATGGACTTTCAATTCGTAGATGAGAAAGATGCTCTTATGTTTATGATGGCTGTTTCATAATATATGTCTAGCAAAATGAGTCAGTGGAGTGCTCAAGCTATCGATCGATTAATGGATGATTTGCTTAGTCAACCAATTACTGATTTGGTTCTTAGCGAAGGTAAAGTTTACGGTAATAGATATTATTGTATAGAGCCAGTCGGCGGTAACTGGCGAGTGCTAGAAGATTGGTGTATTCAGACCTGTGGGGAAACTACAGGTAGCATTTGGGCAGAGCAAGTAGATAAAAAAGCACCCCAGCCCGGAGAACGTTGGTATGCTAACAATCGCAAGTTTTGGTTTCGTGAAGAAAAAGACCGTACGATGTTTATAATGAAATGGAGTTAAATTGATTATATATTTAGATATGGATGATGTAGTAGCCGATTGGCATACTGCCGCACAAGAGTTTTTGCGTATGCGTTGGAACAAAGACAACGAACGCATACCCCAAGAGGATTGGGATAAGATTAAAATGAACGCTAGGTTCTATAGGCACCTACCATTAAAAGAAAATGCACACGATCTTGTACAATATTGTCGTGATGCTGTTAGTAATGGACAAGCTGACGGACTTGCGTTCTTATCTGCACTTCCACGCAATAATGATATGCAGTTTACGGCACAGGATAAAGTATGGTGGGCGCACGAACACTTTGAAGGAATTCCAGTGTTCCTCGGCCCATACAGTTACGACAAATGGAAGCATTGTAAGCCAGGCGATATTTTAATCGATGATCGTACTAGCAACTGTGACGAATGGACTCGTGCAGGCGGACTGTCACACATTTATAAAACATGGCAACCCTGTAAAGAATGGCTAGGAACAATCCTACATGATAGAAGTTGACCACGAATATTCTATCATAGAATTGGAAAGACTCACACCCGAGTTAATCTCTTGGTTGAATAAACAATTCGGTCCTCCTGGACCTCGATGGTGGATTAGTTATTATAAAATATACTTTAGAGATAGCAAAGATCATTTGATGTGTACCTTGAGATGGGCATGAGTATAGAAGAAGAAATTCTCAACAAAGCAGGCAACGAAATGGCCCGCGAAATTGACCGAGAAATTCTATGGGGTATGTTACAAGGGATAGGATGGACCCGTGTTATGCTTAATCGTCTACAAGATAATAACCACGCTATTGATATTACATATTGGTTAGAAGAAAACATTAAAAATCCATTTGAACGCAATGGCAGAGATTTTATTTTTGAAGATAAAAAGGATGCTGTCAATTTCATTTTACGATGGATGTAGTGATGCATAAGTAAGAAAGCGGCACTAGGTTGTGTCGCTTTTTTAAGGAGAAACGATGGACTTCATCACAAACGTCCTGTTAAAGGACATATCGTATCTATGGATGATATTCTTCATTATGATCACTGCTGGATTAGCAAAAGAGTACGCTCTATTTGCCCCAGCATTTGCCTATGTAAGAAACACATTCCGTAGCAACAGGTTCGTTGTAGTACTCTTAAGCGCAATTGGTGGAGTTCTGCCAATTGAAGGTCGAGTCACTGTGTCAGCAGGTCTGCTTGACACAGTTGCACCAAAAGACGGACCAGGCCGTGAGAAGTTAGGCATTGTTGATTATTTGAGTACGCACCACTATTATTTGTGGTCGCCACTCGAGAAAACAGTAATCCTACCCATCGCGGCATTTGGTCTAACTTATGGTGCATGGCTTGGCCTAATCGCACCACTGTTGGTTGTTAGTTTTGTATTCATCGCTTGGTACATTTGGTCACAAGTGCATGATGAAGAAATTACAATTACACCAGGAAACTTTAAACTATCGTCAGTCCTTCGCAATGTTTTACCGATGTTCGTAGCCATTGGCTTGTACATCTACGAAAGCAAATGGATGATTGGATGTTTTGGTTTCCTAACCCTATACTATATCATCATCAGCCAACAATGGAACATTAAGAAATTATTGGGCTATGTTCGCTGGGATGTATTAGCATGGGTTGGTGCAGTTATCGCCTTAGGCAACTACATGAAAACTTATGATGCCGCATGGCAAACTATGTTAAAGGCAAGTGTGCTTGATCCGCATACTTTCGTTGGCATGGTAGCTATTTCGGCTATCGGCTTTATTGCCAGCTTCCTAATGGGAAGTAGCGGCAAGTTTATTGCAATCGCTGTAATTATGTCTCAAGTCTTTGGACAAGAGTACTTCTTATGGTTCTTTGCATTAGACTTTGCTGGCTATCTCATTAGCCCTACGCATAAGTGTGTTATGATTGGTAACCGTTATTTCGGCACACCTATCAGCACATATTACAAAGCATTGGGCGGATGGGGAGCGTTATTACTTGCTACAGCAGGCACAATAACATTCTTAATCTAACTGGTAAAAACGATGGCTACTTCGGTAGCCATTTTTACGGTTGACTAATCAGTAATAATACTATATAATATAGACATGACTCATATGTCATTTTTAAAAGGAAATATAAAATATGAAAAAGCTATTTTTAGCATTTATGTTGGCAGTAGGATTTGCCACAGCACAAGCTCAAGTATCAGGCAATATGTCTCTTACCTCTGACTACAGATTCCGTGGGGTTAGCCAAACTCAAAACGCACCAGCAGTACAAGGTGGAATCGACTACGCTCACTCAAGCGGTTTATACGTCGGTAACTGGAACAGTTCCGTAAGTTCAGAACTCTACGGTAATGGTGCTGGCGTTGAATCAGATCTATATGCTGGCTACAAAAGCAAGTTCTTGGGATTTGATTTAGACGTTGGTTCAATGAACTACTTTTATCCACGTGCTACTAATGGTACTAGTACTAACTTTGACACTAACGAACTTTATGTTGCAGTTGGCAAAGGTCCAGTTACATTCAAAGCAAGTAATTCTTTGAGCAACTACTTCGGTACTACTAACAGTAAAAACTCACAATACTATCAAGTTGATTTAGTTCAGCCAATCGTTGGTAAATTGAGCGCCGTTGCTCACGCCGGCCGTACTGATGTTAACAACAACAGTGGCTTAAACTACACTGACTGGAACGTCGGTGCTGTTTACAATTTACAAGGTTGGGATATTGCTGGTAAGTATTACACAAACAGCAATCAAGGTAGCTCATTCAACGCTACAAATACCGTAAACGGTCAAAAGTTATACAAAGACACATTTGTTGTTTCTGTAAGCAAAGCATTCTAATTTTAGAATACTTTCAAGAATAGGGACCTACGGGTCCTTATTTTTTTAAATAATTGCAGAGGTGCTTATGAAAAAAGTTTTAATTTTAGGTGTTAACGGTTTTATTGGTCATCATTTGACTAAACGAATTTTAGAGACCACAGACTGGGAAGTCTATGGTATGGATATGTCTAGTGACAAACTAGGCGATATGGTAAATGACAAACGTGTTCACTTTGTTGAAGGCGACATTACTATTAACAAAGAGTGGGTTACCTATCATGTTAAAAAGTGTGATGTAATTCTACCCTTAGTTGCTGTGGCCACTCCTGCGACCTATGTACAAAATCCTCTTCGAGTTTTTGAACTAGACTTTGAAGCAAACTTGCCGATCATTAAAGATGCGGTCAAGTATAAGAAGCATTTGATTTGGCCAAGTACAAGCGAAGTATATGGTATGAGTAAAGATACTCCGTTTGACCCTTACGAGTCAGAATTGACCTACGGACCTATCAACAAGCAACGTTGGATCTATGCTTGTGCAAAACAAATGATGGATCGCGTCATTGCGGCCTATGGGCAAGAGCAAGGATTTAACTATACGCTATTCCGTCCGTTCAATTGGGTCGGACCTGGACTAGATAAGATCAGTACACAGAAGGAAGGTAGTCCCCGTGTTATTACACAGTTCCTTTCTAATATTGTATACGGTAAAAATTTAGAACTTGTAGATGGCGGAGAGCAGAGACGTTGCTTTACCTACATCGATGATGGCATTAGTGCGCTAATGAAAATTATAGAAAACAAGAATGGCATTGCTACGGGCAAGATCTACAACATTGGTAATCCAGTAGAAGACCACTCAATTTCCGCCCTTGCAGGAATGATGTTAGACTTGGCTAGAAAGTACCCTGCGTACTCAAATGCACACAAGGTTAATATTATTGGCACATTGAGTAGTGACTTCTACGGTAAGGGTTATCAAGACGTACAAAGCCGTGTTCCAAAGATCACTAACACCAGAGAAGAATTGGGCTGGACTCCTACAGTAACACTAGTAGACGCACTAGATAAGATTTTTGAATTCTATCAAGATCATGCCCGCGAGCTGTCGGATTTGACAGAGTAACTGATATCGTGTATAATAAATAAACATGTAGGAGATGCCAATTGGGTTTCCTACATTGGGCAAGTAGCCCAAAATATCTTGCTTATTAAAGGAGAAAATTATGAAAGCATATCGTATCGACACAAACGCTCTAGCGAATATCAACAGAGCACTCATTGGATTTGATCAACTGTTCGACAGTTTAGACGGCAGATTGGCCAATTCCGCAGGCAACAACTATCCCCCATTCAACATCCTTCAAACTAGTGAAAGCGAATATCAAATTGAAGTCGCTGTAGCAGGTTTTAAAAAGGACGAGATTGAGATCACTATCGATCAACATCAACTTACTGTAGAAGGTAAGAAAGCTGAAAAAGAACCACCAGAAGGACAGGTATATCACTACCGCGGTCTTGCCGCACGTGATTTCTATCGTGCGTGGACTCTTGAACAGTATGTTGAAGTACGTGGAGCCGAAATCAACGATGGTATCTTAACAATTAAACTCGAGCGTGTACTTCCAGAATCACTGAAGCCACGTAAGATTGAAATTGCTAATACTTTCGAAACTACACAAAAACCGAGGCTGTCAAAGGCCGCATAAAGTAAGGGAGGGGTGACCCTCCCTTTATTATCAACTATAAAACGGGCTACACAATGGCAGAAACTCTAACTAAAGAAACTACTAAACAAGATCTTGAAGTAGTACGTCCAAGCAAATATAAATGCATCGTTCTTAATGATGACAGAACTCCTATGGATTTTGTTATAGCTATGTTGATTCGTGTGTTCAAACACAATCACAGTTCTGCCGAAGCGTTGACTATGAAAATACACCATGAAGGTGCGGCCGTAGCAGGAATTTACAGCTATGAAATTGCCGAGCAGAAGACCGTAGAAGCAACAGAACTATCCCGTGAACACGGATTCCCTTTAGTCATTAAAGTCGAACCAGAGTAAAAGCCCACTATAAATATCCGTACAGGAGAATATAATGAGCTTAAAAGAAATTACCAAAGAAGTACATCAGGCCGCAGAGGATACTAAATTCATGCGTTCTGTTTTTAAAAAGCAGATGCCAGTTGATGTATGGAAAGACTTTACCTACAACAAAATGTTATGGTATGGTGCTATCGAAACTAAAGCCCGCTCCGAAGGGCTACTAGACGATCTACCAGATATCGATCGTGCATACAAACTATACCAAGACTACAAAGATCTTTGCGAAAATAGATTTGACGGCAAGTTTACTCCCGGCGCAATTGAATACCATCGTTACATTTTAGATCTCCCAAAAGGACAAGTACTGGCTCACTTATACACTTGGCATATGGGCGACTTATTTGGTGGTCAAATGATTAAGAAAATTTTGCCTCCACCCCATCGCAATTTAGAATTTAAAGATGGTGACGGACTTAAAGAAAAGATCCGTGCAAAATTAGATGACAGCTTGGGCGAAGAAGCATTAAAATCGTTCAACTGGGCAATTAGAATAATGAATGAATTCAATGACAGACTCCCTAACATCGATTGAAGCTTGGACGCAGATAGAAGAACTATCTGAACACTTTACTAACGTGTTTAACAACACAGGTGAGTTGATCAGCCAGGATGTTAGCGATTATGAATGGCACAATTCTCTTTGGTCTAGCTCACGATACCGTAGAGCACACGTTGAAATTGTAGACAAACGTGAAAGTCACGGGATGTATATCCTGCACACCACTGTGTTTCCGCACACTAATGACTCTAGTCCTATATTCGGGTTTGACGCTGTCTGCGGCCGCAATAAAATAACAGGAGCATTCCACGACTATAGTATTAGCGGAGATCCATTGAGTCCTATGTACTTGTGGTTTAAAGCCCAGGTTAATGATTTGGAGTGGAATAAACCACGAGAGCTACCAGAATGGGCTCGACAAATATTCAGCCCTGCAATGGTAGCGGCCGGCAATTTACGTAGCGAACTAGAAATACAGCAACTATGTGATCTTGCCAAAACAACTCTAGATTTTTACATAAAGAACGTAGGTATAGCACAACATAGCGGTTTTGACTTCCATCAAGCACAGAATCGCTATTGCCATTATCAAAAGCAGAACCCCCAAGTAGTTCGCAGTATGGTTGCTATGGGTATAGAAGAGGGTAAAATTAAGCGTTTTGTGCAGGAAGTTCTATTCCCGGAAATTGGTTAAATATTAGATTATGCGAGCACGTGAATTTATTATTGAATCAAAATTAGCCTTACTTGAAGGACTTATGAAATTACCAGATTGGTCGGGGCCAAGATCTGCCAAATACATAAATCCATTCTTAGACAATATAGAGGGGCAGATATACGCTTTTAATACAGGCTTTAGACCTGCAAATAAAAAGAAAGGAATAGTTTCTCACGCAGGAAAAAACTTCGAAGGAACAATAGTTGACCCACTCACAGTAAAAGCAAATATTAAAAGTGCAATGAAAACCGGAAACTTGTCCGGAATTGTATTCTCAGTTAATGTTGTAGACGAAGACACAAGCGAACCAACTGGCGAAGTAGTCCATAATGTAAGATTAACTAATATCTATAAAGATGAAAAAATTAAAGGCGAAATAAAACCTAATATGGGTAATGTAACAGAAGCCTTATTAGGTTGTGCTGTAGCCGCTAAGTTTGTTAAAGGTGGCGGAACTGTTACTGAAAAAGATCTTGCAGATATGGGTAGACAAATAGCTCAAAACGGCGGAGTGATACAAGCAAAAGCAGGTAAAGACACCCTAGAATTTAAAGTATCTATACCGTTTATGGATAAGAAAGCATTTTATGCTTGGCTAGGCGAAGGTCGTAAAACTCTACAAGATTATAAAGTTCCTCAAGAATCGATCGACCTAATAGAAAGAAGATCGAGAATTGCTGTTGAGTATGCTAATACGTCTGAACGTGTAGCAGGTGCTATACAGGCCGCACAAGATGATCCAAGAAACAACAAAGTAGATGTTATCAGTGACGGTGGCGAAAAAGAAAATCAAAGTACGACTAAGGTCGATCTTAGGATTTTAGTTGACGGACAACCTACAGCCAAACGTTTATTAAGCGTTAAAGCGGGAGATGTAGCGCAGTTTGGACAAGTTGTTGGTTCTAGCTTTGAACACGTTACTGAATTTTTTAGCTCATTTAATGTTCCATTATCCCCGTCTGTTAAAAAATACTTTTATGAGATTGCAAAAGGAGCTCGAGGATCAGCTGAAGAAAAAAAGCACAATTTTGATAACGGAATGCTTGCGGCCTACGAAGATGCGGGCAAGAAGTTAAAAGCAAAAGCAAGAACTGACCAGGCTGGATTAGTCGAAGACGTTTATCAGGGATTACTCCAACATCTTACTAGAAAAGAAGAAGGTGTTGAAATGGTTATCCTCGATCCAGATGATAAGAAGGCTTTTAGAGAATTAAGTTTTGGTTCAGAATTTGAAAAAGCAATGCGACAACTACAATTAGTTGTTGTTGAAAATATGGAAGGTAAGGCCCATATTATTTCCATTTACGGATATCCTATAGGAAGTATTGCTAAAAAGTTTGTTCCGGCAGGTAGAAAAGACGCCACTAACAAGTTAGTAGATTTAAAGTCTCAATTTAAAGATGGCACAGTTAGAAATATGACTGCAATGGGCGGATTACTAAAAGATATTTCTGATATTGCAAACTACATTGAAAAGATTGAAGATCAGTCTCAGCAACAAAAACAACCTGCGGCAAAAACTCCCGCGCCAGCACAAGGTGTTACTCCGGCCGGTACTAACCCATCAGTGCAAAAAGCACCAGTAGTACAAACAAAATCTGCTACTAAACCTCTTCCTAATGTAGGCAAGCCGATGGGCAGGAACCCAGCAGGCGCACCATTAACTGGGCAAACGCCTAGTTACACCAATCAATAAACACGTACTAAATCAGATCTAATACCTCCGTAAATACATTTGTATTACCGGAGGAGCGATCATGCGTATACTTGCCCTAACACTCGGGGTATTTCCACTATTATTAAATGCGGCACCTCTAGCCGACTATTCATTTAAAAGTCCAGCCTTTACTGGGTCTGGTTATAGTTCTCACGTCTTAACTATAGAAAATCAAGAGTACACAAGGCAAAAAGCAGTTCGTGATCAAATACAGGCCGCAGTAGATAAAGCCGCCGCAGATAAAGCAAACACCAATATGTCTAAGTTTTTAAGTAACTTAGAATCTCGTGTGTATGCACAGATAAGTCAAAATTTAGCATCTGCAATGTTTAAAACAAATGCAGATGGAACTACACCTACTTCAGGTAGTTTTGTTATGTCAAAAAATGCAGACGGAACTCCTATGACTTGGATGGAATGGTCAAAAGCAACATCAGGTGATAACATTACTATAACTGTTTATCAACCCGGGCAACCGCCAACGTCTATTACTGTTCCGATGTATCAATGGACATTTTAAGGCTAGGGCATGAAAAAGAATTTAATTGCATTATTGATAGCAACAATGATCAGTGGCTGTGCTGTAATACAAAGCACTGGCCTAAATGAGACCGACCCTACTGTAACCGGGCAACGTGAAAATATTAAGAAAGAATTTGATAGTATGCCTGCACCTGCCGCAGGTAAACCTATTAGCGTGGCAGTATATAGTTTCCAAGACAAGACTGGACAGCGCCGTCCACAAGCCAACGTAGCAAGTTTAAGTACTGCCGTTACGCAAGGTGCTGAAACATTCTTAATCAAAGCTCTAAGCGATGTAGGGCAAGGACGCTGGTTTGAAGTTGTTGAACGTGTAGGTATTGATAACTTAACTAAAGAAAGATTAATTATTCGTCAGATGCGTGAAGCCTATGAGGGCAACAATGCCAAACCACTAATGCCAATGCAGTTCGCCGGAATGATTATTGAAGGCGGTATTGTAGGTTATGACACAAGTACAACCAGCGGTGGTGCTGGTATGCGTATATTTGGTATTGGTAAACAGACACAGTGGAGTTCAGACACCGTAACAGTAAGTTTACGAGCAGTTAGTGTAAACACAGGTAAGGTGCTAATAACCGTTACAGTACAAAAAACAATTTTAAGTACTGGCGATAGCGTAACAGCATTAAAATTCTTTGATAATGCTACACAATCATTTGAAGCAGAAGCCGGCTTAACTATTAACGAGCCCGGCACATACGCAGTCAAAGCCGCAACAGAAATGGCAGTAGTTGAATTGATTAAAGAGGGACAGCGCAAAGGAGTATGGGATTACAAACCAGAAGTCAAAGAACCTCCAGCAATGTCGTTTATCCCAACACAACCAGTTGCTCCTGTTATAAGTTCTGAAATAAAGAAACAGGAGGAGAAGAAAGATGTCGTGGTTCAACCGCAAGCCGTCACCGAAACCAAGCCCGAGGCCGTACCCAGTACCTCCTCAGAAGTAAAGATAGAAAAGAAAGTAGAAAAAGACATTAAGCCAAATGAAAGCAAAATGGCACAAGATACTGCAAGGCCGTTATTTGGTGAGAAGAAACTAAAAGAGGGATCGTATTTGTACGCAAGTGAAAACGAAGCGGGTACGAAGAAATGGTGGTTTCCCAAAGGTAGTATAGTAAGTGTAAGACAACCAGGAACAGAAGGTTGGTGGAGAGTAAACATAGCAGACGGAACTGACCGTGGTGGTTGGATTCGAGCTGATAAGTTAGAGTAAGGTGTTGTAATTTTTACATGTTAATTTTTTTACATGTTGTAAAAATAACAGCATAGTATTATTGAGAGGCAAAGGTGTTTAAATAAAATAGCAGTACAATATATGGTCATTGACCAAGGAGCTGAGTTAGGGTAGAACTAAGCGTTTGTAAACAATTACAAACAAGGTGTTGCAACCTAATTCTGTAATAAGATGGAACAAAGAATCAAAGGCGCTGGTAAGTTGTCGAGAAAATTACTTACAATTCTAATGATGGCTGGGATGCTATCATCGGGCTCACTGTTAGCGGCTGACAATAGCATTTACATTGATCAGGCAGGTGATTTTACAAACGTTACAATTAATCAGGACGGGGCCGGTAACCAAGTTAAAGGGTTATCTTCGTCTGTTTCAATTAACAGTCCAACGGACCCTGCTCTTATTAGAGGTGATGGTGTTAATGTTAATATCAATCAAACTGGTAGTAACAACAAAATGGGGTTAGGAATTGATGCTACTATGGGTACTAGCAAGAGTGTTGATTTAACTTATAGTACCGTTAATAGTGGTAACATAAGTGGAAGCAATAACTTGGCAACATTCCAATTAGGTACTAGTAATTCAAGAGCTAGTGATACTATTGTTAGTGTTACGCAGTTGAACGGTAGCAATACTGCTAATGTTAGTATGGTAGGCAGTGATAATCAATTAACTGCTACACAAAGTGGTGGCGGCGCTACATTAATTTCAACAGTTGATGCTACTGGAACAAGACAAGATATTACGACATCCGGTGGTACAGCTAACAGCGTAACTACTAACTTAACAGGTGACAACGGAAATGTTTATGTAAAATTAGAAGGTGCAACAAATACTGTTGACATTGCTCAGAGTGGTTCAGGCGGATCAACAGGCCATCAAGCATGGATGGATGTTAATGGTACTGGAAACACTATTACACTAAGTCAAACAGGTTCTGCAAATGCTAACGTGTTTAATTTGAAATTAGGTAGTTCGGGTAATGCGTCTAATACTAACACATATAGTATAACACAAAAACAGTAACATGATAGACTTGCGTACACTACAGCACATGTACCAGGCATGGATGCAGGGCAATCCAGACTACCTCCGTGACTGGTGCTCGTTTGTAGAATTTGCGGCCAAACAGTATGGTACAACGGGCGACAATATCATGAGAGAATTGCAAAAATATACCTGGTTCGAAAAAGGTGAAGAATGAAAACATGGATAGTCGTACTATGCTCGCTGTTGCTAAGTACCTCGTTGAGTCGCGCCGCAGTCGGAACAGTAACCGAGCAGGTCAACACACCGGCCAGCATCCAGCGGGACAAACAAACACTAACGGGCGCCAAGGGCACAGGAGTGGAGATGAACGACTCGATCAGAACGCAGTCGGGAAAATTAGGAATAACTTTCCAAGATGATACAAAAGTTCAAGTTAACGAAAATAGTAAACTTGTAATTGACGATTTTGTCTACGATCCAAAAAGTAAAAGCGGTAAACTAAGTGCTAAGATGGCATTAGGTACTGTTCGTTATGCTAGTGGACAGATTGCCAAGAACAGCCCACAGAACGTAGCACTTAATACCCCAACAGCAACTATCTCTGTACGTGGCACAGACTTCACAGCCTCAGTAGACGAACTCGGACAGTCAACAGTTATATTGTTGCCCAGCTGTCCCACAAATAGAACTACACGATCAATTAAAGACATTGAGTCAAGTTGTCATACAGGAGAGATCAGCGTAGAAACAGATGCTGGAATGGTTATCCTAAATCAACCATTTCAAGCAACTAAAGTAAACAGTCGTAGCTCTCCTCCTAGTAAACCTGTAACATTAAACCTTAGCGAAAATGCTATTGAAAGTTTATTAATATCAACTCCTGATGAAATGAAAAAAGACAATAACAAAGACCAACGTAGAGATATGCGTGGTCCGTTGGATGTTGATTTCCTAAAAGAGCAAGGACTTACTAATGCGCTAGATGATAGTGCTCGTCAATTCTTCCAAGACAAACTTAGTCGTAATTTTTTAGATAATAATTTTCTAGCCAATATGTTTGACATGGTTGGTAATGCCCTTAATGAAAAATTGCTAGAAGAAGTTGACAGTATGTTGCCTGACTATAAAAAAGCCAGTGGCATCATTGTTACCAAGGACGATCCGACAGTTACACTATGTCGTGATAACGGTGCTGATCGTATGTGTATAACAACACCTCAAACTCAAAATTCAACATTATATATGACACAAAATAATATTGAATTTAAGAACCGTGTTAATCAAGGTAACAATACCATAATATCATTAACACAAAAATAATGAAACGTTCTATCCTGCTTTTCTTCATACTGTGTATGTTATGCATTACTGCATACAGTCAAGCATCTGGCTTGGCTGATTTAAAGTTTGGACAAGCACAAATAGCAGATAGCCAATGGAATGTGCAGGCGTGTACACAAACAGCAACTTGCCAAATCTATAGTAAAAATCCTGGAACCGCATATATGATTCCTTGGTATAACGGACAGCTAACCTGGGGTGCTGGAGACTATGTTAAATTTGTAGCAACTGGGGATTCTACTAATCCGTGGAACGCAATTCAATATACTGCTAACGGAACACAAAAGGCAGTTATGGGTACTGGACATATTATCAATATGGGTGCAGACTATTTCTTCTTCGTTGGAAATGATAACGACACTGGACAGTTGTTTAGTATGACTCAGGGGTTTTCTAACACCAACGGTGTATCGTGGACTGGCACATTGAACCCAACAGTGGCACAAGTCAACGCATACGCAACCAACGGAAGCACAACTCCATTAGCCGCAGGCCAAACAGCACAACCTGCAACGCCACCGCCTCCTCAATATCCGACTTATGTTACTATCGGTGGCGGTACAGCCGGTACTATGACATTTACCGAAACAACTACAATAACTACCTCTCAACAAAATAAAGTAACTGCTTGGGCAAATAAAACAGTTGCAGATGGCAATAAAATTTACATTGATCAAGTTAGTGGTAATAACAATACTGTGACCATAAATCAGACCGGAGGTAAAAACCTTATTGGTGGTAACGGAACTCAGTACGCTACAATACAAGGTAGCTCTAACAGCATTACGTTAAATCAAGGTGTAAGCGGAATAGGTCAAAATGAAGTTAATTTTAATGTAGTTGGGGATAGTAATACACTTAATATTAACCAAGCACGGACAACACAGGGCTCTGCTTCAGGCGGGAACGGACACTATCAAAATGTAGATATCAACGGATCTAATAATACATTAACTACACAGCAAAGCAACACAGGCGGAGTTGGTGGACACTACATAGAAACCACTATAAATGGTAATCAAAATAGTGTTACAGCCCGACAGACAGATAACGGTAATAAAATAATGTTTAATAGTATTGCAGGCAACAACAATACTGTCGAAGCCATACAAAAAGGTACAGGTCAACATTACTTAGAAAACAAATTAACTGGCAATAGCAATAGCATTAGTGCTGTACAGGAAGGCTCGTTAGCTAACCGAGCTACGTTAGACTTAACAAATGCTGGAGGGCCAGCAAGTGTTATTCTACAACAAAACGGTGGACAAAATGTAAGTGTTACTACATCATGTGCCACAGCAGGCGGGTGTGCCCCTATCACAATAAGACAAGGATATTAATATGTATTCAACCCAACAACAAATAGAATATGAACGCCAAAGAACTAAAGAACGTGAAGCAGAACAACGAGCCAAACTTATACAAGGAATGATCCTGGCACCTGTACTGATGTTGGGGTGGTTTCCGATATTATGGGTTTTATCTAAATTTTTGAGATAAATAAAGTACGGGCACAAGATAAGGTGTCGTGGGAATCCGTAATCCACAGTGGAACGCAAGTTCCATTTTTTATGACTAAATATTTGTCAGGAGGACACAACCATGAAACAGCAAAAGCTATTAGCTAAACTGTACAGGGCTTGCGTCGACCATGATACAGAAACGGTTTCCGAACTGCGTAAAAAAGAGTTCGCTAAGATACTGAAACACAAGGCCGAAGGCAAACCATTTACACGTAAATGGACCTTGGTACAGATTTAATACAACTGTAACATTACACACACCATGCTACGATAAATACTGCTATGCAGAAAACTTATCGTAGCATTTTTATTTCTGATGTACACTTAGGCACACGAGATTGTCAAGCAGACAAGCTCAACAACTTCCTCAAACACAACACATGCGATACACTTTATCTTGTTGGTGATATCATTGACGCATGGAAGATACAACAAAACAAATGGCGTTGGAAACAAAGTCATACCAATGTAGTTCGACGTGTACTTGGTCATGCCAAACGTGGAACTCGTGTGGTATTCATAGCAGGTAATCACGATGAGTTTTTAAGACCAATGATACCATATGGTTTCTCATTTGGCCTTATTGAAATACAAAATCAAACAGAACATATAGGTGCAGATGGCAAACACTATTTGGTTACACATGGTGATCTATTTGACGGTATTACTCGTCTTGCTCCTTGGCTTGCATTTCTTGGTGATAAGTTATATGACCTAGTATTAGACTGGAACAGCAAGTTCAATTGGGTGCGTCATAAATTAGGCTTTGGATACTGGAGCCTTAGTAAATATCTCAAGCATAGAGTCAAGAAGGCCAGTGACTTTATGTTTCAATTTGAAAAGAATCTAGCAGGCTATTGCAAGAAGCGTGGATACGATGGTGTTATATGTGGACACATACATCACGCAGAGATCAAAGATATCAATGGCATCACATACATGAATGACGGGGACTGGGTCGAATCATGCACAGCCTTAGTTGAGCACCATGACGGCCGCTGGGAGATAATTACATGGACAAAGGAGAAAGATGATGTGGTTTAATATTTTTAATCCGTTTGCTTGGTTCAGTATGTTTACCCCACCTGCTCAGCCTGGTGTAGTAGCACCCGTAGACGAAGAAGATCTACCCGAAGACTTTGACGACTTAGTTGAAGACGAAGAAGATACAACTGAGTAAATCTATAATGAAACAAGTATGGATCTTGCATTATGCTTCAGGTATTGATGCATACGAAAATCAACAGCTATTGAAATGTTTAGAAAAGAATGGCATGCAAGGTCGTGTTCTTGAACCTAAATATTTTGATATTATTGTGAGTCGTAGCAGTTCTAAAAGCATACGTTACAAAGGTGAAAAGATTGAACTACCAGATCTAGTGCTAAGTAGGACAGGTGCTGGTACTAACTATTTCACACGTTCAGTAATGCGACAAATTGAAAAATTTGGTATTCCTGTATACAACGACGCCGACAGTATAAGTCGTGTGTCCGACAAGTTATTGACTAGTCAATTATTAGTTAAAGAAAATTTGCCCATTCCAAAAACCATATTGGTTAACGGAGATGTCGATGTTGAGCTGATTGAAAAAGAAATTGGGTTTCCTTGTGTGGTCAAGGCCACTAGCGGTAGCAAGGGCAAAACTGTGCATTTGTGTCAAACCAAAAAAGACTTTATCAGCCTAATGAGTTTGTTATCTAGTATCAGTTTAAAGAAAACCATGATCATACAGGAGTTTGTGGATGCGCAACCTGGTACGGATCTCCGTGTATGGGTTATTGGAGGCAAGACAGTAGTGGCTATGAAACGTATTGGTACTGAAGGCGACTTTCGTGCCAACATCAGTCAAGGCGGCACTGCTGAACTATTTGAAGTTACAGACGAAGTGGATTATTTGGCACGTGAAACTGCCCGTGTGCTGGGCCTGCAAATAGCAGGTGTAGATCTACTATTTGACAAGGACGGCTACAAGATCTGTGAAGCCAATTCAAGCCCGGGCTTTGAAGGCATGGATCAGTACTGCGGTCAGGACATGGCTCAGCGTATTGTAGATTTTATAAAACTAAAGACTCAATGACAAAAACGATTTTAATTATTACAGATAACTTACCGGAGCAGATCAATGGCGTTGTCACAACTTACAAAAATATCGAGGCTTGTGCGATTCTGGATGGTTATCGCGTTGTTTACATTACTCCCGGGGACTTCCGCTACTTTGATTGTCCTGGCTACAACGAAGTCAAGATTGCCTATCCGAGGGCGATGGGCAAGAAGATTGAGGAGATCAGTCCGGATTATATCCATATCGCCACAGAGGGTCCTATTGGTCTGTCTGCTAGAAAATATCTTTCAAAACATAATCTTCGGTACAATACTGCTTATCATACTAAGTTCCCTGAAGGACTTAGAGCCTTATTTGGTATCCCTGAAGCTCTTACTTGGCCTTTAGTACGTTGGTTCCATAAGCACAGTGGCAAGGTATTGACCACTACTGATACTATGGTAAAGGAGTTACGTGATCATGGATTTGATGGCGATGTTATACCCTGGACTAGGGGAGTGGATCGTAGCATATTTTCTCCTGCCTTAAGAGACAGAGACAACGATATGAAAGTACTTGTATGTGTTAGTCGTGTAAGTAAAGAGAAAAACTTAGAAGATTTCTTTAAACTTGAATATCCTAAGAGTCGTAAGATTATGGTAGGTGATGGCCCTATGCGTGAACAATACGAAAAAGACTATCCTGATGTAGAATTTGTGGGATTTAAAACTGGGGTAGAACTAGCAGAATATTATGCCAACGCCGATGTATTTGTATTTCCGTCACGTTGGGAAACATTTGGCATTGTGATGATCGAAGCTATGGCCTGCGGTACACCTGTTGCGGCTTACCCATGCCAGGGGCCGGAAGATGTAGTAGAGCCGGGTGTAACAGGATTCTTAGAAGAAGATCTTGCAACGGCTGTGCATCGGTGTATTGGACTAAACAGAGATCGGGTACTAGAAGGTAGTCAACGTTGGTCTTGGACCCGGGCTTGGAAAATATTTAGAGATAATTTAATAGAAATGAAACCGACTACAATTACTCGCAAAAACATTTAAGGCATTTAGTATACCAAAATATCCTGGAGATGCTGGGTCTAGTATAGGTGCGGCCTACTACATAAGCCAGCTAAATATTTCATGCTTAAAAAACTTCTATTAAGCCCATGGACTGCACTACTAACCCTTGCGTTAGTACTGGGCATACGCATTGCAGACCCTACATTTGTTGAAAGCGTAAGACTACGCTACTTTGACACACTGATCATTAACAAAGCTCCAACATTTAACAACATTGTCACAGTTAACATTGACGAAGCTAGTTTAGACAAATACGGCCAATGGCCACTACCGAGGGTTAACTATGCTGAAATTATTGAAGACCTTTATCATCGCAATGCTGGCCTTGTTGTGCTCAATGTGCTTATGGCTGAGCGCGATCGTACTGGTGGGGATCGCGATCTGGCCACCGCTCTTAAACATTATCCAGTCGTACTAGGATCAGTACCTAGTAACAAAACAAAAAATACTCCGCGTGTACCAGGTAGTGCTGTACTAGGTCCAGAGTGGTTAGATCAAATAGTACAGTATCCGGGACTTATTGCTAACATACCAAGTTTAGAAAATACTGCGGCAGGTGTTGGCATTGTAAACACACTCCCAGAGATTGATGGTGTTAATCGCCGTATGCCTTTAATCGTATCAGTTGATGGCAAACTATATCCGGCGATGAGTTTAGAAACTCTACGTGTTGCCGCAGGCGACACAACCTTCCAAGTTAAACTATTCGAAGGCGGAGTTGAAAAAATGCGTATACCTAAGTTTGGTCCTGTTACTACAGACAACCTAGGTCGTGTGTGGATTGACTGGAGTCAACAGAATCGCAGTTTTAGTTTAACTAACTTACCAAAAGATTTAGAAGGTGCTATTGTTATAGTAGGACCTACAGCCGCAGGTATCGGTAACCCATTACCAACAAGCAAAGGCGCAATATGGCCTCATGATGTACAAGCCGCTGTTATAGGCACCATGATGAACGGAGTTGTTATACAACGTCCTGATTGGGCAGATGGCGCAGAAATTATAGCCCTAGCAGTATTGGGCATAGCTTTACTCTTTTTAACAAGGTGGACTTATGTTGGACTTGCTAGTGGCGTTATCGCTCTTGGTGTTTTGTATCCTTTATCTCAGTATGTTTACACGCATGATCTTTGGCTTGTTGACATTACTGCCATTGCTGTGGGTACTACTCTTATTCTGCTTCATGCTTACGGTGTTAAGTTTGTAAGCGAGTTCTTACAGAAGCAGGCAATTAAGAAACAGTTTGCTGGCTACTGTAGTAAGGAAGTTGTAGAGTTACTACAAAAAGATCCAGACTTAATCAAGCGTGGTGTACGTAAAGACGTATCAGTTATGTTTAGTGACTTGCGTGGTTTTACACCAATTGGTGAACACTATGGTGATGATGTTGCTGGACTTGGCAAGTACATGAACGGTTACATGGATGCTATTAGCCAACCAATGTTAGACAACAAAGGTATGGTTATCAAGTATGTAGGCGATGCAAGTATGCATATACACGGTGCCCCTATTGAAGATCCTAATCATGCTTGTACTATCGTTAAAGTGGGACTAGAGATGTTGGACAAAGTAGACGAGTACACTAAGCTAATGGAAGCACAAGGTTTACCACCAGCCGCAATGGGTTGGGGTTGTAACTCGGGTATCGGCTTTATTGGTGAAATGGGTTCAACAGAACGACACAGCTATGACATCTTAGGCGATATGGTTAGTACTGCGGCACGACTAGAAGCACGTTGTAAGGCTTATGGTGTGTTATGTATCATCGGTGCTGAAACTTACAATCGTACTAAAGACGACTTCTTCTATCTAATGTTAGACAACTTACAACCAAAAGGTAAGACAGTAGCAGATTTGATCTACACAGCACTACGCACACGCGGTGTTGATTATAGTAAAGACAAAGAGCATCACGAAGCGATGCATGCCTTGTACAAACAGAAAAAGTTTGACGAAGCCGCGGCAATGTGTAAAAAACTAAAAGGCAACTTTGGCGGACAAATGGACAAGTACTATAAAATGTGGATTGAACGTTGCGACTTTATGAAACAACAAGATCTAGGCGACAATTGGAACGGCGAGTTTGTCGCACATGAGAAATAATTAAGTTCTAAGTTTTGCCAGTCTTAAAAATTCAAACACTTTAAACCACATCCAACCAATATCAAACTCAAACCAACGACGGCTTAGTTTAGGATTAGCAGGGTCCAAGTGGTGGTTGTTGTGTAGTTCTTCTCCACCAATTAAGATACCCCAAGGACTTACATTGTGTGAGTGATCTTTAGTTTCGCCATTGCGATAACCCCACCAGTGTCCAATTCCGTTAATAAATCCTGCGGCCCAGAACGGTATCCATATCATCTGAAACCCCCACACTATAAATCCCCATGGCCCAAATAACAATAGGTCTATAACTAGCATTACAAGAATTCCAAGACGATGGTGGGGTGTATATAGTTTGCGTTCGATCCAGTCTTTAGGAGTTCCTGCTCCGTATTTCATAACCATGTGTGCATCTTTGCCAGCAAGATTATAGAACTTAACCCCACCAAATACTAATTGCCAAATACCAAATACGTGCGGGCTATGTGGATCACCTTCTACATCTGTGTTTTGATGATGTTTGCGATGAATTGCTACCCATTGCTTAGTAGTCATGCCAGTGGTTAACCATAACCAAAAGCGCATAAAATGACTTAGTATAGGGTGAAACTCTATTCCCCTATGTGCTTGACAACGATGTAGGTAAAGTGTTACACTGATTATAGTAATATGTGTAAGTATAAGGGTTATTACCAGGCCCTGTAGGAAAGTGATAGTAAACATAGTCTAGTACTTAGCTTAAATAGTACATGTTCAAAGTAATTATATTAATATTTGCCCTATTTGTTAACACGGCAACAGCTAAAGATATAACAGCAACAAGTTGGTTAGTGGCTGATTATAAAGGTAAAATAATCGATGGCGAAAATTATCAAGAAATTCGTCCTATCGCTAGTGTTACTAAACTAATGACTGCAATGGTTGTATTAGATGTTGGACAAAGTTTAGATGAAAAGATCGGAATATACACTAGACGAGATCTAGTACAGTTAATGATCACCCATTCAGATAACAAGGCCGCTAATACCCTATGTGAAAAATATCCAGGTGGCAAACTAGATTGTGTTAGAGCAATGAATCACAAAGCACACATGCTAGGCCTAAGGAATACACAGTATCATGAACCGACAGGGTTAAGTGTGTTTAATGTAAGCACCGCAACTGATCTGATTGATATTGTTCTTGAAGCAAGCAAATATCCTGAAATTGTTGCCGCAAGTAAATCAACAACTACTGTACAAAATAAGAAAAGATTAGTATCAGTTAATAATACTAATCCCATTACTCGTAAACGCAATGATATTATTGTAAGCAAGACAGGCTGGATACGGGCCAGCGGAGGGTGTCTTGTTATGTTAGTTGATACTGATGTAGGTCGACGTATTATTATTGTTCTAAACAGTAAAACAATTAAGACTCGTATTCCTGATGCGGAATACTTGTTGGCTAGGTATTAACTACTTCCGCCTGCGGCTTCTTTCTTGTCGCTAGGATCAACTTTTTTAGCGATACTATCAGCTTCGTCCATAGCATCGTGGAACTTCTTGTTAGCCTGCGCTTCAACTACGGCTGTTTCCATAACACGATCACTTTCGATCATCTTGCCACGGATGGTCAACACAGTATTAACTTTCTGATTTAGACGAATTAAATCGTTGTCCAACATACGGATACGATCAATAAGAGCAATAAGAACTGAGTTGGCTTCTGAGATTACAGGCTTAACTTCTTTTGTTGCCCATTCCCAAACGTATTTGATAATGAAGCCCATTCCCACTGCCATGACGATGGGAAAGCCATATTTGTTTACTAATTCTACGACATCCATATATTACTCCTTATCTTACCCAATACCAAATTGCACCCGGACGAGCACCGTCTTCGATAGTGCTTAACCACGGAGCAGGATTCCACCCACCACCAGTGATTAATGTACCCCACCAACCACCGCGGAAACCGTCTGTAGTTAACCAACCGTAGTTGATACCAATACCAACCCAGGGCATACGTGCCTCCATAGCGTTGTCATCGTAGTTCCATGTGTTGCCATTATACCCCCAACGTGCTAGTTCTGTAATGTTCTTGCGCCAGCCTGGTGTACCTAACTGTGCATCACCCAAGTCACCATCTTCAAGAGTCTGTACAAATGAGTATGGTTCATTAGCAGTCCACGCACCACCTAGTGATCCGTGTTCGCGAGCTGTGATCATAAAATCAAATCCTGACTCTGCACTTTTAATTTTATCAGCCCAACTTAGGATGCTGTAGTTATAGTCAGTTGACTGTACATCATAACCTACTAGTTGTGTAGGAGCCGTTGTTTCATTGTGTAAAAACACTTGATTAGTTTGCCATTCGCAAGCTGAATTTTGTACTATCAATGTCCAGCCTCCGCCTAAGGTAGTCATGTCGCAATAGACTTGGAATGGCTCACCGTTGTTAATTGTGTCATTCTGTATCCAATATACTCCATCCTCACTATCTGGATAGTCTTGTTTGATCTGCCAAGCACTGGTGCTATATTCATCTATAGTTTTGCCAGTATGAACGCCCAGGGCTTTGTTACGTGCTGTTCTTTCTGCTCGTTCACGTGCTAGGATAGCCTGCTCGTCAATTTTCATTGCCGCAACTAATGCTAACCGATCAGCATCACTTAATGTTTCATAATATTTTAATATAGTTTCTGTATTGAACACAGGTTCTTCCCCTTCTTCGTTGCTACGATAATCTATCAACGGCATAAACACACATTGTCCGCCATCATGGATTGGCGCCCATTGGTCTGTAAATTCTTTTCCATTCCAAATGTATATTGGCATTCTTAAACCTTAACCTACTATGAATCCAAGGAAGAATCCCACAACCAATGCTATGCTAACAAAAAGTGCAAGATCCTTATCGCGCCAAATGGCGGCATCCTTTAAAGATTCTTTTGTATGTGCTGGTAAACTATCGTACCATCCGTCCCATTTATGCATTTGAATTTACCTTATATCCTCTAATAAACTGCTCTAACGGATCTAACTTAACTAACATAGTCTGTCCGTCAACGTTAGTAACTTTAAAACAATCTCCGTGTTTCCACCCTAACTTGTCTATGTTTAATTCTTTATCTAATAGGATTCTATTGGGCTCTAAGTCCCAATCGTAATCGTAGTATTTCATTTTAACAATTCACTCAATCTATCTGCGGCCTTACGTATATCTTCGCTTAATTGCCCCACTCCAATTTCTTTCTCAACTGCACGAGCAATATCATGCAATTGAATAATCTTGTCTTTTAGTTCCATTAGTCTCTCCTAGCATCGTTCTTGCCGTCTGCTCGCGCAATACGGTCAACGTCCGGTCTAAGTCCTAGAGCGTTACTTACAATAGTATCAATACGGACAACATCGTGATTCATTGTTTTAACACGATTGTCTAATGCAATGATAATGCCCTTCATTCCGTTAATGGAACCGAGTACGCCCTGTAGTAGTAGTTTGATTGTTAGGTATACAAAGTAACCACCGGCTAGTGCGGCCGCGACTGGCATACCAAGATCACCAATAATCTTAAAAATTTCGCCCATATAAACACCCCTGTTATGGAGTATTTACTGGGCAGTTAATTCTTTTAAACTTGGTGTTTAATTGTATTTTTTAAGAGCTTCTTTAAGCCCAATACGAGGATACTCGTATTCTTGCCAACGATTCCATGCACCTGTATAATGATTAGTGCCTTGCTTGTTGACTGCTACTTCCCTGTTAACGTTGTTAACTTCACAGAAGTATTTTACTAATTCACCCATATAATGTTTTTCAGGGTAGACTAGATTAATATCTTTGTGTTTTAAATTTCCTGCTAATGCTAGATCAAACATCGGTAAGGTATCATTTAAGTAGACAAAGTCAAACTGCCGATCTTCGTCTATAGTAAAAGCACCTGTTCCGCTTTTTAACTTTTTAAAGAAACGTATGTCTGACTCATCCTCATGAAACATCCCAAACAACCGTAAGTTTACCCAATTGTCTGTGCTTCTTACAATACGGCTAGCAAGGTTCTTGCCTAGTCCGTAGCTGGCTTTGGGCAACACCGATTCAATAGTTGCTTCGCTAACTAAATTATTTGGACGAAAGTGATCAAACTCGTATCCACTAGCTACGTTAATCAATCGATTAAACTTGCCCTTGTTTCTATACAAGTTACTGATCATGTTAACGATCTCACCTGAGATGGCATTATCCTGTCCGACCATGTTAGTACGGCCTGCAACAGCACAATGAACTACTGCATCTATACTCTGTTCATTAAAAAACTTATCTACTTGTTGAAAGTTAGCTAGATCAAGTTCTTGACGTATAGGATGTACAACCTCGTGTCCTTGAGACTTAAAGTAAGTTACTAGTTTGCTACCAATAAATCCGGCACTCCCGGTAACAAATACCTTCATCTAACCACCATTTGCATAAAATGAGGAATCATCTGCATACGTAATTGCATAGGTGTACCGGGCCAATGTAATAGGAAATCGCCCGGTTGCCACTGTCCGTCATAGCCGAGATAGTCATGTGTGCCTGTAATATAGTGTTGTGGATAAACTTCTCTGTATAGATAGGCGTTCATATGACGCTGTGGCATAAATTTCCACAAGTGTCTATATTCTGCAATAGTATCAATAAGAGCCTGCTGTTCCCAAGTTCCACTAGGATGAGCATTATATTGAGGTGCTAGATCACAAATGTGTTTCCAATATGCACGAGCTTCTGGACTATTCTTAATCAAATAACTGTCTGCATTAATATTCAAACGGTCAGTAGCCATAATAATATGGTAGTCATCATCAACAAACGTTTCTAACGGAATGTTAAAGTTAGTGATGATACTGTCAGCACCACTCCAGTACAACCATTCGTGTTCTGGATGCTCTTCTAATAATTGCAGTTGAAAGAATATTTTTTCGTAACTTGGATGCCATTCCATTGTGCTTTCTGTGCGAACATACGTATCATATCCCCATTTTTCAGCGTATTGAAGTTTGTTGCCTTCCCAAGTCATATCACTCATCGGCTTAATGTGATGAGTGTGAATTGCTGTCATTGCTATTTTGCTTGCCATTTTTGCCTCTTAAAATTTGTGGACTTGATCCCAAGTCTGTTGTTGTGCATCTTTTGTTGAAACAACGGGTACTGCACCGTTTAACTGCCAATCAATTTGTAGTGTTGGGTCATTCCATATCAAACCTTGCTCATATGCAGGCTCAAAGAATGCATCTTGTTGATAGTGAACAATAACATCATCTGTTAAAGTCATATACCCGTGATAAAAACCAGTTGGAATGTAAAGTATCTGTGGAGTAGATTCGTTCAGTTCATAACTAAACCATTTACCAAATGTTGGACTTTGTTGACGAGCATCGACAAACACATCTAAGATACTGCCTTTAATCACTCGGATAAATTTTGCAACCTCTGCTGGTGCAGATTGTGCATGTAATCCTCTAATGGTATTTTTATTTTCTGTCCAAACTGTGTTCTGTTGGACGAAGGGAGATGGAATGCCTAGGTCTGGTAGCCACTTGTCTGACCATGTTTCAGAAAACCATCCTCGGTTGTCTTTGAATTGGTTGAACGTGACTACAAAGGCATCTGATTCGAGTCTGTAGATTTGCATATAAGTTCCTTTGTTGTTATTATTTACAGCGGCTCAGATTGACAGGCCGCGTTCTTGATGCTAATATAAATTATAACATCACTGTTGTAAATTTACAACGATTCAAAATCGGCCTATTATATAGGGGTTGACAAGAGAGATAAATAAGTACATAATATAGACATACGCTAGAAACTGTCTACAGGCAAATCACCGTTGTAAAAATACAACAAAAAAGATGCAAGTAGGGGTTGACAGCAAGTGCAAAAGATCATACAATATACACATACGTTAGAGATAACGATGTAATTTTTAAAGAAAGAGAACTGGAAACAGAAATGAAAGCAACCTGTAATTTTAGACAACTGAATACGATAGCCAAACAAGGCGGCGTAATGCCCTCTTATTGGTTAGCGATCAATAGTCTACATTCAGATCGTTTACCAGTAGAGATTACAAGGGTCCGGGGGGCTGGGATGGTTAAGTAACAACTTAATTACATTTCAAAACTTCAAGGACCCTGGATTAAAAACCCAGGGTTTTTTGTTTTTACAAAAGGAAAAAATGACAGAGATAGATTACGAAAAATTGAATGAACGAATTGTTGAACAGGCTTATGAAAGTGTTCTAACTAAAGAACAATTTCAAAAACTTATTCAAAATAAGTTTGAACGTGCTAAAATTTACAGTGAATCGTTGAACAAATGTCCAACGTTTAGTGTAAACTAAAGTACAACGTGGTAGGGGAAACGAGGTCCTCGCTACACACGCTAAACAGTAGTAAACGGGCGGCCTGTAGGATGAAGTCTCTTTTGTGAGATGAAAAATTACAGCGTATTAAAGCATATTGAAAGGGACGGCCAAACCCATAGTCTGGTACTGCATAGCAGGCGTTATCAGTATGTTTTAATACACACTCTCCTTAGGGACGTCCATTCGGGCCCTGGACAGGCATAGCCGGAGAGTGTTAATAAATTTGGAGATGCGGCTACGATGGTGGAGTGGCCCCGGACTGTAAATCCGGTACTTAAGAAACGCAATAGGTTCGAATCCTATCATCTCCACCAAATTTGGTCCTGTCATATAGTGGTTATTATACCGGCCTGTCTAGTCGGATATCGGGGTTCGATTCCCCGCAGGATCGCCAAGTTATGGAGGATTGGCCGAGCGGTTAAGGCAACAGTTTGCTAAACTGTCATTCAGTAATGGGTGGATAGGTTCGATTCCTATATCCTCCGCCATATATAGCCTATTAGCTCAGTGGTAGAGCACCGTCTTGATAAGGCGGGGGTCCTTGGATCGTTCCCAAGATAGGCTACCAAGTTTTACGCCCTTGTATCCTTAGTGGTAGAGGTCCTGTTTTGTAATCAGGGTGTGGAGGTTCGATTCCTTCCTGGGGCACCAAGTTTATTCCCCGTTAGCACAGTTGGTAGTTGCGCGACACTGTTAATGTCGATGTCCGTGGTTCGAGCCCACGACGGGGAGCCAGTTTATTGGGGGATTAGTGATAATGGGAGCACATGTGCTTTGCAAGCATGAAGTGGGAGTTCGATCCTCCCATCCTCCACCAAGTATGCGGGATTAGTTTAATGGTCAAACGAAACCTTGCCAAGGTTTAGTCAGGAGTTCGATTCTCCTATCCCGCTCCAAATTATATAGCGTTCGACTTCTGGGGAGGTCATCACCCTTTCAAGGTGACTAGGCGGGTTCGATCCCCGTACGCTATACCAAACGCTCCCCCAGTAGCTCAAGGAGAGCAGGTCGTTTTATAAGCGATTAATCTAGATAAGGTCCAGGATGTGGTTCGATTCCACACTGGGGGACCAAATTATGTATCCTTAGCTCAATTGGCAGAGTGCTGGTCTCCAAAACCAGAGGTTCGGGGTTCGAGGCCCTGAGGGTACGCCATGCTACTTTAGCTGATGTGGTCATAGCACCGGTCTGAAGAACCGAGGAACCAGGTTCGATCCCTGGAGGTAGCACCAAGTTTTAAAAAGGTAATATATGAAAAAAGGTATCAGTCGTAGTTCGGAAATCGACACCGATAAATGTGTTGAGCTTGCAGGTGGCAATCGATATGATTTAGTATTGATGGCCGCGGTTCGTTCACGTGAGATTAGTCGACGTAACAAAGAAAGTTTGAAGTTTGAGCATTTGCATCCAAATGTAACTGCATTGCTTGAAATTCAAGAAGGTAAGGTAGGTACAGAGTATCTTAAGAAAGTAGTTTAACAAAGGAGAATGACATGAAACGTAGTAAACGTTAGTGTCTCCTTAGATCCCATGTACGGTCTAAGGTTGGCACATTAAATCAACTTAGTACTGTATATGGGATCGTAGTGAAATGGTTATCACAGCAGACTTTTAATCTGCCAATTCCCGGTTCGAGTCCGGGCGGTCCTACCATATGTAAACACACTCTATCCTTCGGATCCTTAACACAAGAGTTAGGGCAAGGAGACAAGTGAGCTCATGCTCATGAAGTGTGTTTACATATGGTAACGTAGCATAGTGGCTAATGCACCACCTTCATACGGTGTTTATCGTCGGTTCGAGTCCGACCGTTACTACCAAGTTTTGTAAGTGTCAGCAAGTACAGTCACGCTGTCTAGGTTTCTTCGAAGGACCGAAACAGTAGAAGGCGATGGGTTCGACACCCACCCTGCGGGGAACTGCAGGGGTCCATTGAGGCGACTAAACTGGACAGGTACCCAAGTGATATCCATCGTGCTCGAGGTCAGGCTAGGCGGCCGGTAAGTCCTGAATAAATCTACGATAAAAGCGGCGTAGGCTTACAAATTCAATCTGTTCGGGAATAGTGTAATGGTAACACTACAGACTTTGACTCTGTCATTCTAGGTTCGAGCCCTAGTTCCCGTGCCAAAATAGTTGACAAAATTAAATTCTTATTGTATAATAAGTTTTTGCTCGGTTCGTCTATCGGTCTAGGACACCGCCCTTTCACGGCGGGAAGAGGGGTTCGATTCCCCTACCGAGTACCATTAAAAAATAGCATTAACGGGTATCGCTTATGGACGCATAGGCTCATGAGGAATAGGGCCATCTTACTCCTCTGATAAAACCGTGGGCAATGGCTGATGAGGAAAATCGAACTCCACTCAGAAATCCGCTCCGTCCTGTAAGGGGTAATGTTATTTTTTAATAGTAAGTTTATGCCCCGGTGACGGAATTGGTATACGTGTTGGTCTTAGAAGCCAAATTTTAGGAGTTCGAGTCTCCTCTGGGGCACCATTTAATAGCGGGATAGAGTAACGGTAATTCAGAAGTCTCATAAGCTTCAGATGGTGGTTCGATTCCGCCTCCCGCAACCAATTAGATATTTAAAAACAGTACTTTTCTTAAACGTAATAGTTTGACTAAAGATAGTTTCTCCGGATTTATTACATGACCTATAGGAAATTCTAAAGGTAGAGGAGATGTTAAACTAAATTTATTATACCAAGATCTAAACTCGGTGCTTTGATATATTTTGGATCTTGAATTATTTAGATCTATTACAAATCCTCCGTGTGATATAGTTCTTCCAGTGCAATCTTTTAGTGTGGGATTATCGTTAGTCAAAAAACTTTCAAGTATACTTTTGCCTGTGATCGATCCACTTAAAAGTACTAGTGGTTTTTGGTCATAGTCAAAGTAGGTAAAGTTTTGAAGTTGATCATTTTGATCAAATCCTAATACTGTTTTAGGAGATCCTTGCTTTGGTAGTATATGTAAGAACTTCATAGGCAGTTTGTTTAATATTTTTTTATTCGGATTAGTAGTGATAACTTCTAACCAGTGTACAGCATGATTAATTTTATCAAGCAAATCGTGCCATTGTTCAAAACTTAAATCAGTTTGAAATTGTGTATCGTACGGATTAACTTCATTAGACTGATCCCACATAATGTTATACGTAAAAAACCTGTGTAGATTATTCAATAATTCTTGATCGTTGGTAAACTTATTTGGAAGTTCAAAAGGGAACACGTAGCCTAAAGATTTTAGATCTTTAATTGTAGAAAGTATGATATTCCAGTTGTTAACTTTAAGTTTAGGATGTTTTAAACGTACAAAAAGTTTAGTCGTGTTTGAATTTATATAATGCTGTCGATACTCAATCTCAGAGAATTTTGTAAACCATTTGGTTACAGCAGTATTATCGAATAATCTTATTGTTATAAATTGGTCAAGATCATATATTAGTTTTATATACATTTTAGTATTTAAAATAATCTAGATTTACCAAAAAATATTTCTCGGTGTAGCTTAGTCCGGTTTAAAGCGCCTGCTTTGGGAGCAGGAGATCGTGAGTTCGAATCCCACTTCCGAGACCATATTACGGCTTTTAGGTGTATCGTAGATACTGCTAGAAGTTTTTCTTTTCGGGTCGTTAGCTCAGTTGGTAGAGCGTCTGCCTTACACGCAGAATGTCGGCAGTTCGAGACTGTCACGACCCACCATACAATGCGACTTTAGCTCAGCTGGATCAGAGCACTTGCCTACGAAGCAGGGGGTCAGGAGTTCGAATCTCTTAAGTCGCGCCAATGCCCCAGTGGACAAATTGGCAAAGTCGTCTCTCTCAAAAGGAGAAATTTAATGCGGGTTCAACTCCCGCCTGGGGTACCAAACAATCCGGCCATAGTATAATGGATAATACAAAGAGCTTCTACCTCTTGAATGTGAGTTCGATTCTTGCTGGCCGGACCATTAAAGGAGAATGTCATGGAACTAAAACGTTTTGAGCCTATTAATATTTTGGCAAAGCAAATGATCACCGATCTTGTCAAGCGTGGCGGAGAAGTGATTACTGTGAAAAAAGATTTTGTAGAAATTAAGAGACAACAAAGTGTCGCCAAAATAGACCAACACGGTCGTGTAGAGTGGCGACCTTTTTAAAGTTTTGCTTACGTGTGTACGGTTACCCATATGTGATTAGCGAGTCGCCCAAGACACTTGTTAATGTACCTGAAGCCCGTAGCAGGCCTGGCTCCATGCCGGGCTCCGTGTTTGACTTGGACATTGAATAACGGTAAGCAAATTCAACAATGGTGTCTTTAGTGTAGTGGCCTGCACCCTAGTCTGTGAAACTGGTAGTACGAGATCGATACTCGTAAGACACCCCAAATTTTTAAGGAGAGTATCATGTGGATTGAAAATATTCCATTGGAAAATGTAGCAAAAGGAAAGCATCACGCATGTGGTGAGAACAGTATGCTGATCCAAATTTCGGATCACGACATGGCATTCCCAACTCCAAAACACAAGTTCAAAGAAGTTCATCAATTTATATTCTTAGACATTGAAGAAGAAAGCGATTTTGCCATTACCGATGCGCAGGCAGAACAGCTTGTTCGTCTGTTACAACATGCCCAGGAAAATCGCATGAACGTTGTTGTACATTGCCACGCAGGTATTTGTCGCAGTGGTGCAGTTTGCGAAGTCGGTGTTATGATGGGCTTCAATGATTGCGAGCGTTTCCGAGCACCTAACTTGTTGGTCAAACATAAAATGATGCGGGTGCTAGGATGGACCTACGATGAACAAGAAAAATCATACGATGTTAACGGTACGGTGAATGAATGGGGATTAATAACCCCCAATAAGACACACGAGGGCGACATTTAAATTTAGGAAGCGTGGCAGAGCCCGGCTTAATGCGTTAGTCTTGAAAACTAAAGGCTCGAAAGGGTCCGTGAGTTCGAATCTCACCGCTTCCGCCAATAATGAGTGTAAATAAATTCATGAAATATTTCAAATATTTAGAATTAGATTGGAAGCCATTTGCAGAAAAGCTAGGGCATTACATTACACAAATAAGACCTGAAATGTCAAGGGTCGATCCGTATGACCCGGTTCTTCGAATCGATAAAGAAGACTTATTAAAGTACGCTTCTGCTGAACTAGATAATATGACGACTGGATTAGATTTTCAAATTGAAAACTTGGCAATTTTCAGTACCTGTAGAGAAATAGGACAAATACACACTGATGAAAATGTTGTTCCTTGTAGAATCAATATACCATTATTTAATTGCGAAAATTCTGAAACTAGGTTCTATAAATGCTCTGGTATACCCATGCCTGGCGTTCAACCTAACGGAATGAGATTCGAAAAAATTGATGAGACTATGTGTGTTCAAGTCGATCAATTTTATTTGACTAGACCAGTATTGTTTAGAGTAGGGGTCCCACATAATATCATACGTTTTAATAATCCTTCAACTGTTAGAATTTCCTGTACAATGGAACCTAACAAAGATTTATCGTATTTGCTCGATTAGTGGTAAGTTGACAACTTCCCTAAACCTTGCTATAATACACACTTAGCAACAAAGAAATCAAAATGGCGGTGTTACCGCTATATATGCATAGGTACCAGAGCGACTAATGGCGCGGATTGCAAATCCGTTGATTCGTGGGTTTGAGTCCCACCCTATGCTCCATTAATACTAAAGTTTACCTATTTTGGACAAATCGTTTGTTGACAAATGGTAAAACCGGTGCTATACTTATAGCATGAGAAACAAAGAAATTGAGGAAATTGAGATGGATTACAATAACATAGTAGACACACAAAAGGGTATGGAACTAATGAAGGGCAAGACCTTTGTTAAGGTTACTGGTGATGTAAATGATGGAGAGATGCTGTTCGTAACCGCAGAAGGCGAGCGATTCCTCTTTGCTCATATGCAAGACTGCTGTGAGTCTGTGGCTATCAACGACATCGTTGGTGACCTGCAGGACTTGGTAGGCGAGCCATTGTTAATGGCAGAAGAAGTATCTGGATACGTTGGCCCAGAGCCAGAGTACCATGAGAGCTACACTTATACCTTCTATAAGTTTGCTACCCGCAAGGGCTATGTGGACGTTCGCTGGTTAGGTGAAAGTAACGGTTATTACAGCGAGTCTGTAGAATTGTTTGTGTCAGGAGTAACAGTGGCTAAAGAGCCAGAGCCATCCTTGGGCGAACTTTTCCAGGCTCGATTAAACTAAGGAGAAAGATATGCCAAGTGTTTTTTTAGTAAGTGACACGCACTTTGGACACGTTGGCGTATGTAATTTTACTCGCAACGACGGTGTAACAAAGTTAAGGCCGTGGAATAGTCCTGAAGAAATGGACGAAGCTATGGTCAAGGCTTGGAACGAAAGAGTCAAGCCAACAGACAAAGTCTACCACTTAGGTGACGTTGTTATTAACCGCAAGGCTTTAGGTATCATGCGTAGGTTGAATGGTGACAAAGTGTTGATCCGTGGTAACCACGACATCTTTAGGGATGACGAATATCGCGAACACTTTAGAGAGTTACGTGCATATCACGTTATGAACGGAATGATCTTGAGTCATATTCCACTGCATCCAGAAAGTTTGGGTCGGTTTGGAGTTAACATTCACGGACACACTCATGCTAATCGTGTTATGTTACCTGGGTTTGGTGGTAAGATCACCGACATAGTAGATACCCGTTATCACTGTGTTTGTGTAGAACAAACACCAGACTTTGCTCCTATCTTGTTTGAAGATGTTATTAAACGCATCGAAGAAGAAGGCGGAAGTGTAGGATTTAAGAACGGTAACGGAAAGGTGGAGATGTAATGCCAAAATGCTATCAATTGATTGGAGTGCCGGGTTCGGGTAAAAGTACCTGGTTCTGGAATCAAAATTGGATTGAGGGTATGGAATATGTGTCCACTGATCATCATGTAGAAGTATATGCTGAACAACAAGGCAAGACCTATTCCGAAGTGTTTACAGAATATATGCCTAAGGCCGTTGAACTAATGGCCGCCGAGGTTATAGAAGCACGTACAGTAGGACGTGATATAGTCTGGGATCAGACCAGCACTACTGTTAAAAGTCGTGCTCGCAAGTTTGCTATGCTCCCAGACTATTATCATATTGCCGTAGTTTTTAGTACCCCGACAATAGAAGAATTAAATAGAAGATTAGCAAGTCGTCCAGGCAAAATTATTCCTTGGGAAGTTGTACAAGGTATGTTGGACCATTTTGAGATGCCTGATACTGCCGAAGGGTTTGCAGAAATATGGCGAGTGTAGTATAATATAGACTAGAAAGATTTTGCTCGGGTGGTGAAATAGGTAGACACAAGAGACTTAAAATCTCTCGCTCGAAAGGGCATGCCGGTTCGATTCCGGCCTCGAGCACCAAATATGCGGGATTAGTTTAATGGTAAAACTACAGATTTCCAATCTGTTGTTGGGAGTTCGATTCTCCCATCCCGCTCCATAATTAAGGAAGCCGTATGAGTAATTCAAATGATACACTGAATCGGGCATACGGTAACGTGCCTAAAGAAGTTGGCATGAATGCAAACATGTTTGACTTTATTCCATCTCGGCCAATAAAATATTTTTGGTTAAAGTGGATCATCAGAAAATTTTGGAGAAATCTTTAATTTTTTTAAGTGGGTATATAAATATGTATATGCTAAAATTTATTACAGACATTACTGATCCGTTACTTGAATTCATTAAGGATGATCCTGTACGTCCAGAAATTCCTGTTGATTTTAGAGTAAGTCCAAATCGTTTTGTTAGTGGCCTGATCGAAGGAGAAGATCCCCAAGCTATGGTGTGCGTAAGCCTATGCGACCAAGTTCCGAGTAGTGTAGCAGAACTAACACAAGAAGCACTTGCTCCGACAACTGCTATATTTTATACTATTTGGAGTTATGCTCCGGGTGCGGGCAAAGAACTGTTAATGCAAACAGTTGACCAAATCAAAGAACAATTCCCTAATGTTACACGTTTTGTAACACTCAGTCCTAAATCAGAAATGGCACGTAGATTCCATCTTAAGAACGGCGCCGAGATTTTTCGCGAAAATGATGAAAGTATTAACTACGAGTATCAGGTATTAAAGACTGACCCCGCTTAGACTTTCTTTGTGGCCAACAAACCCTCTAATCATCACATTAAAGCTAAGACTAAGTCGGTCTTTATCGCTTTTGTTTTCACGCACTTCGTGGCTGAGAGGACTTAGCCACAGCATTAATTCGCCAGGGCCCGGATTAACAAATATGCAGTTTCTACTGATCATTCCTAATGGACTTTGATTAGAATCATCTGTGTTTGGTTGGAATTGAAAGTTGTTGGGATTGTGAAATACAATAGGACTTTTATCTGTACCAAACGGATAGTAAGTACCTGATATAATCGAGTTTCGATGACTATGGACATGATGAATCATCCCAGGTGGAGTCACGTTAATCCAGCTTTGCAGTAATTCAACTTCGACATCAACATAGCATAAAACTTGTTTAGCAAAAAAGTCAACATGTTCTAGTATGTCTTGTTTTAGAAGAGCTAATTCTGGACGCTCAAGTATTTCAATACTTGGATGTATTAAATTACCCTGATTTGATCTTAGTTCTTCGTTATTAGCAATATAATCTATAGCTGAATTTGATTGATCCTGTTCTAAGGTATGGCGCATTAATGGCCAAGCAAAGAGTGGAAATACACCGATATTGTCTGTTTTCATAGTAGACATATTTAAACAAAGATGTTATACTATATAAAAATTCAGGAGATAGCATGATAGTTGTTACAGGAGCAGGTGGTTTTATTGGTAGCGCAATGGTAGGCCATCTCAACAGCATTGGGATTACAGACATTCTTGCTGTCGATGATATGCCACACCCAGAACAATATAAGAACCTAGTTGGTAAAAGTTGTGGGATCATATCTACTAACGAAATGGAAATAGTAGAGGCATTTAGTCCTGGTAGTATACAAGGTATCATTCACCTAGGTGCTAACAGTAACACGTTGGCTAATGACTGGGCAAGCGTTTACAAGACCAATGTACTAAGCACACGCCAATGGGCTAACTTTGCACGGAGAGTTCAGATTCCGTTTGTGTTTGCAAGCTCTGCGGCTGTGTATGGTAACGGAAACGGCCCGCTAAACCAATATGCGTTTAGCAAACAAATGAGCGAAAACGAATTAGATAATTCTGTAGCGGTACTACGTTTCTTTAACGTATATGGTCCTAATGAATATCATAAAGGTCGAATGGCATCTACCATGCTAAATTGGTATAACCAAATACAAGAAACAGGTAGCATCAAGATCTTTAAAGATAGCGATCAATACTATAGAGATTTTATCTATGTTGAAGATGTGTGTCGTGCTTGTTGGCATTTTATTGAAGACTTTAAACCGGGTACTTACGATTTGGGCACAGGCCGAAGTGAGAGTTTCGAACGTGTTGCTAGAGAATTGGCAAAACATGTCGACCAAGAAGTTTATTTTGATTACATCGATATGCCAAGTGATTTGTCCAAACAGTATCAAATAGATACCAAAGCAGACACAACGGCATTGACAAAATCAGGTTTTGACGTTACACTATGTAGAACAGTTAGCGAAGGAATAGAAGATTATGTTCAGTTCTTAAAAGACGGAACATACTTGTAATAACCCGGGCACTCCTGCCCGTTACTGAAGGAGGGTGGGGCAGTCACCATAAAGAGTGCTGGGTATGTAGTGCTATGACCATCCGTACTCTGTGGTGGAGTGGCGGGAACGCATTAGGTGGACAACTACAGTCCTTCCAGAAGACTAAAACGTGTGGACAGGGTAACAACTCAGTCTAGGGCTCATGTGGTGTGAGTAGCTAGACACTTTATACGTGCTTTCTGAGTAGCTACAATGGAACACCGAAATACTTGTCAATGTCGACCATGTACAAGGACCGGCCATGAAGAGTTGGGCTACCGCGGATTCAAGCGCCACAGAGAGCACCTATAAGGTTTTGAAAATCGAGCTTGCTCGGTTTTCCGGTAAGGTAGACGGAGATGAGGAGTAGCACAACAGTTAAAGACTTGAAATCTTTTACTGAACAATTGGCTTGATAGCCTCCGTAACTTAGTGCTCCGGGACCAATCAGCGAAAGCTCTGTCCATTGTCACCCGGCAATATTAGGTTCTCTGTTTGTTGATAGTTGTAAGTGAAGGTTAATCGCTGGATCGCTTGACAGTTGCATATTGTCCAGCTATTCGCTTGCTGTTTATCTTACCGTTTTTATTGTTTGTTAATTGTAAAGGAAAAGAAATGAAAGTAACCCTACGTAAAGCATCCGCACTCCAGTCTGGCATCCAAGATGCAATCAAGGCTGTTGAGGTAACTGTTAAGGCAGAACTTAACGAGTTTGAAGATACAGCAGAAGTATTGGCTAAAGCAAATGCCAACACAATCAATAGCGACAATCGTCGTGCAAGTCTAACAGCATGTCTGTATGACATCCGTAGCCTAGTGGGCTCTGCTAATGCCATGAGTGGTATTAACGATCGACTGGCCAAGGCCGCTTACATTGATAAGCGTTTAGGTCAACTGGCTACCCTTGTACAGGCAGATGCTGTGCAAGACAGCATGGTGGTTATCAACGGTAAAGTTGAAAAACTTAAAGCCGAAAAAGGCGAGAACAGCCGTCGTAGCCTTTATGGCTATAGCGATACCGTTAGCACAGGTGTCTTGACACAAGAACAGATTAGTGGTTTCAAAGCTCAAGTATTGGATTTGAAAAAATCCAAACAAAGAATCAACGATGAGATTCTTGAGTTGAATGTTAGAACTGAGATTGAACTTCCAACCGAAGTTGAGATTGTTCTAAATCAAGAAGGCCTAATCTAACAGTCCGTAAATACCCTTATGCTAAATCAAATATACGTAATTGACGATGTGATCAGCAAAGGGTATCAAGACCTTATTGAACACGAACTAACTAACCAAAATGCTCCTTGGCATTTCCAGCGTGATATTGCGCTGGATGTTAATGACCCAAAGGCTATGAAAAACATCAATGGCTTAACCCCAGGGTTAAGCCATATCTTTTTTGATGTTGATTCTGGTGGCATCCGAAGTCCGCTTTATAATCTCACGCTACCTTTAATGTTTGAAGCGTTTGCTAAGATTAATGTCACTCCAAAAATGATTATACAAGCCCGTAGTTTTATGCATATCCCACTAGCAGATAAACTACGTAAAGAGTACGATAACGTTCATGTGGACTTTGGCAAGGATCATCTAGTGTGTCTTTACTACGTCAACGACACAGACGGAGATACATTTATTTTTGATAAGACGTTCAATGACGTCCCAATTGGAAGTGATTATTCTCGAGTACAATGGCCTGTAAAACAGCGCATTAGTCCTAAGAAAGGTCGATGTGTCTTATTTGATGGCAGATACTATCATTCAAGCTCGGGGCCGACTAGCGACATCCGATGCATTATAAACTTTGATGTTATTTAATTTTTTGTAATAGCAATAATAATATCGTCAAGTCTACCTTCGGCGATACGTGTACCATAATAGGTATCAATCTCAAACTGATCACCTCGGCCTTTAAGATAGTTCTCTAAATGGGGAATAAAGTTTTTGGCTGTTTCGGTGTTTACAACATCTTCAACAAAATAGACTCCACCTTTGGCTAATCGAGGCCAATAGTTTTGAAACGTTTGCCACTGGCTATTTGCTCTGTGGTCACCGTCATCAATAATGAAGTCCATTGTCTCTTCACCAAACTGCTTTGCCAGTTCTGGATCAAACGCACTACACCCCCAATACAAACTAATACGCTCGTCAGCTTCAATTTCCGCTTGGAAAGGTCTTAATACAGCATAACCTCCAGCAATGTCAAAACTATAATAATCAAAATTAGTAAAATACTGCCCCCACAAGTAGGCACTTCCGCCAATACTGATGCCAATTTCTAACATACGGATTTCGTCAGTTCGTTTTGGTTGGAAGTATTTTTCATAAAAAGACAAGTAGCTATGCCCGGAATCTGCACTCTTATCGGTAAAATCTAAACTGGTTTCACCGTATAGAGCTTTTAGTTCGTTGTTGATTTCGTGTAATGTTTTCATGTGAATATTTAATAGTCTAGTCAATGGTTGCTTATATTTTTAGAATTACGTATAATTATATATGCGGCTGTAAGTGGAATAGGCAGACCTCTGCGTTAAGCAGGACGGGGCATCGACTTAGTCATCGCCTTTGGAGGTTCGAAACCTCCCAGCCGTACCATATTTAGAAATAAGTAAAGATGCGCCCTTATAGCTCAGTTGGTAGAGCAACGGTTTTGTAAACCGTAGGTCCGCGGTTCGAGTCCGTGTGGGGGCACCAGCATTTTCATTTAAGGTTATTATGTTAATTAAAGAGCATCATTTATTTTATACAAAATTAAGACCATATTGCAAGGGCAAGATGCTCATGTTAGGGCGCCAAGATAGTGAAATAGGTGATGCCCAGACAGTATTTGGTTCCACTGAATACAAAACGCTCGACCTAGACAACGGTGATTATAATGTTGACCTACAAGATGATTTAAGTCATATGGATCAACAATGGGATACTGTTTTTAATTTAGGCACAATCGAGCATGTCTGGGATGCACACAAGGCATATAGTAATGCCGCAAGGATGGTTAAAGTCGGTGGGTATTTTATAGGCCATGCTCCTGTAGAAAATTATAATAATCACGGAATCCATGTAACTAATGCTGATGCTATACTTTCTTTTTTTAAACTAAACGGTTTTGAAATTGTCGAAACATGGAAAAGCGATAGTACGTTACTATGGCACGTGGCAAGAAAAATAAGTCATCAAACTTTGTTTACTCCTCCTCAACAAGTGTTTACATGGGGCAAGGATGACGGAATTAAACAGTGAGAACAACAATGTCATTTAATACAATTGAAGAAGTAAAACAACACGTAGAGTATCTTAAAAATGCTCCACCGTACGAAATTAATGAACACTTAGCAACACTACAACGATTAGGAAGCGAGTGCGAAAGCATTTGCGAGTTTGGAGTTGCTACAGGAACTAGCACCTGGGCATTTTTATCTACAGAACCTAAGTGGATGAGAAGCTTTGATATTTTACAATATCCAGAACTTGATCCGTTAATTAATACAGTAAAAAATTTAAAATGGGATTGGACCTTAACAATTCAAAATACTACTGACCCGGAGTTTTATATCCCCGAATGCGATATGTTGTTTATTGATGCATTACATAACGGAAACGCTGTGGGACAAGAACTTAAGAACAACGGAAACCTTGTTAAAAAGTATATTGTATTTCATGATACTGAAAAGTACGGAGAGCGCGGCGGTGATGAACGCGGAGAGTTTGATGACTCCTTGCCAGGAATTATGGAAGCAATTCGTAATTTTTTAAAACAGAATTCAAACTGGCGTATTAAAGAACAGTATGACAACAATCACGGTTTACTTGTTATTGAAAGATGTTAAAAGATTTAACGATTGTTGCAATAGATAGTCTTAACTACAATGCAACATCTATAGCCTTAGATTACACTAAAAAAATATTCCCCGAAGCCAAAATTCTAATCTTTAGCGATCAAGATTTTTATCCGTGTGATACATTTGTAAAGGTAAACAAATTTAATGGAATAGAACATTCCCGCATCTGTTTACAAGAAGTTGGCAAATATGTTACAACCAGTTGGGCTCTATTTGTTCAGTACGACGGCTTTCCAGTTAATTCTGAATACTGGACAGATGAATTTTTACAATATGATTATATAGGTGCGCCTTGGCTTAAAAATGATGTGTGGACTATCGGTAATGGCGGATTTAGTTTGCGCAGTAAAAAACTACTAGACCTTACTCCTAACTGCCCGCAAGTCGATGACGGCGATATAGGTATGTTGGAAGATCAAGTTATTAGTCTCAGTAGTCGTGCGTATTTAGAAAGTCAAGGCATTAAGTACCCGCCCGTGGATCTTGCGGCACAATTTTCAGTAACTGAACCAGTTAAAAAACATCCTAGTTTTGGATTCCACGGTCATAGTATGATCCCCGAATACCTTAGTAAAGAAGAAACACTTCGTTGGTTGGATAGTATAGATAACGAGTTTAGTGTGTATCATCGAAACATGTACACATTTCCATACCACCTTTGGGCCTGGGGAGAACTCGATCGTTTGCGAGAATTTATGATACAGGCCAACAAAGTTAGTCACGGCTGGACCGATGCATGTTGGGATCAATGCCGATGGAGAATTCCGCTAGCTCACCCAGATGTCGACATTTGGGAATTGCAAAAAATGATAACTGTTTACGGTTATACGGGCCCTTAGTTCAATGGATAGAATACGTGGCTTCGAACCATGCGATGTGGGTTCAATTCCTGCAGGGCCCGCCAAAAAATATGATACATACTTGTATTAAAAACTGCAAGATTGTATAATATAAATATATTATCGATGGCGCCGTAAGGGTCGTTGATAGACTTGCTTATTAAAGGAGAAAAATATGTCAAAAATTATAGGTATCGATTTAGGTACAACCAACTCTTGTGTAGCCATTATTGATGGTGCAAATTCTAAAGTTTTAGAAAATAGCGAAGGCGCAAGAACAACCCCCTCAATTATTGCTTACACTAACGATGAAGTGTTAGTTGGCGCAACAGCCAAACGTCAAGCAGTAACAAATCCGAAAAATACTCTTTATGCTGTTAAGCGCCTTATTGGTCGCAAGTTCAGTGAAAAAGAAGTTCAAAAAGATATTGACCTGATGCCCTACACAATCATTCAAGCAGAGAACGGTGATGCTTGGGTTGAGGCTAATGGACAAAAATTAGCACCACCGCAAATTTCAGCTGAAATTCTGCGCAAGATGAAAAAGACCGCTGAAGACTATCTTGGCGAAGAAGTAACACAGGCAGTTATTACTGTACCAGCTTACTTTAATGATAGTCAGCGTCAAGCAACTAAAGATGCTGGCAAGATTGCAGGCCTAGAAGTACTACGTATTATTAACGAGCCAACTGCGGCCGCGTTAGCTTATGGAGTAGATAAAAATGATAAAAGAGATCGTAAGATTGCTGTGTATGACCTTGGTGGTGGTACTTTTGATGTGTCTATCATTGAAATTGCTTCAGTCGACGGTGATAAACAAATTGAAGTTCTCAGCACCAATGGCGATACGTTTTTAGGTGGTGAAGACTTTGACCAACGCATTATGGATTACCTAGTCGATGAATTTAAGAAAGACAACGGCGTTGATCTTAAGAAAGATGTTTTGGCACTCCAGCGTTTAAAAGAAGCCGCCGAAAAGGCTAAGATCGAACTTTCAAGTTCAGCACAAACAGATGTTAACCTGCCATACATCACCGCAGATGCAACTGGTCCTAAACACTTGAACGTTAAGTTGACTCGTGCCAAGTTAGAAAATTTAGTAGATGATTTAATCCAGCGTTCACTAAAGCCATGCATGACTGCTATGAAAGATGCAAATGTTGGTCCTTCAGATATTGACGAAGTAATTTTGGTTGGCGGACAGACTCGCATGCCAAAGGTGCAAGAAGAAGTTGAAAAACTATTTGGTAAAGCACCACGTAAAGATGTTAACCCAGACGAGGCAGTTGCCGTTGGGGCCGCTATCCAGGGACAAGTACTCAGTGGTGGACGTACAGACGTTTTACTACTAGACGTTACTCCACTATCATTGGGTATCGAAACCCAAGGCGGTGTAATGACTAAAATGATTAAGAAGAATACAACTATTCCAACTAAGCATAGCCAATCGTTTAGTACTGCTGAGGACAACCAGCCAGCTGTAACTATTAAGGTGTACCAGGGTGAACGTGATTTAGTTTCTGGTAATAAATTACTAGGTGAATTTAATCTAGAAGGTATCGATCCTGCACCACGAGGTATGGCACAGATTGAAGTTTCTTTTGATATTGATGCCAACGGTATCCTTGACGTAAATGCTAAGGATAAGAAAACAGGCAAAGAGAAAAAGATTACAATCAAAGCTAGCTCAGGTCTTAGCGATGACGAGATCGAGAAAATGGTACAAGATGCTGAAGCCAATGCAGAAGAAGATAAGAAACAAATTGAGCTTATCAACTTACGTAACGAAACTGATGTATTGTCTGGTATGATTGAAAAACAAATCAAAGAACTAGGCGAGAAGGGTGTTGCTCTCGACGAAGAAGGCGATGCAAGATCAGCAATTGAACGTGCCAAAGAAGTTTGCAAAGGTAGCAATAAGGCATCAATCGAAAAAATTCAAGACGAACTAAAAGAATGGCATAAAACATTCATGCAAAAAATGGTTGAAGCTCAAGAAGCTAATAAACAAGAAACTAGTATGGATCGAGGAGCCAAACCCGGTCGAGATGAAAATCGAGATGAAAGTACTACCATTGATGCAGAGTTCAAGGAAACAACTTGAAACAAAAGCTGATTGAAGCTTATATGGACACGGCTGAGAGATTTGCACAACTCAGCCATGCCCGTAGACTGCACGTTGGTGCGATTGTTGTAAAAGACGATCGCATCATTTCAATTGGTTATAACGGTATGCCAAGTGGATGGGATAACAACTGCGAAGATGTTGTTCAACATAGCGACGATACTGTAACACTTAAAAGTAAGCCAGAGGTATTACATGCAGAAACTAACGCCATCGCGAAACTGGCTAAGTCTAACGAATCTGGTATGGGTGCTACTATGTTTATTACCCATGCTCCATGTTTGGACTGTGCCAAACTTATCTACCAAAGTGGTATTGGGCACGTTTTATATCGCAACTCTTATCGGGATACTAGCGGTGTCTCGTTTCTGGAAAAATCCGGAGTAGAAGTAAATCAGGTTTAACCATGGGCAAGAAGTGGCGGTTATGGGCAAAAGCTCTTGGAGAGAAGTCCGGAAGGACTAACACAGAGGCCGATTTAGTTGCTATAATTAGAACAGCAATAGTTCTAGTTTACATTATTACCAATTTGTTTATTATAGCGGGAGTAATCCGACATTGGTAGTTAAGTAGGTATATAATGTGTTTTTCTATTGCTGAATAAATACAAAGCAATCGGAGACTACAATGTCCAAAGTTTCTTCATATAACTGGAGTGAGTGGGATAAAAACACTATTGTAGACATGGTTTACATGGTGCGTGATGATCTTGTGAACAAAACTTTAACCATCAGTGATTTCCATAATATCATTACAAAGCATATTAAAAAATGGATGCCTGTTAGAGTTAGAAAAAGCCAAGAATTACAGGTAGATCCAACATTTGTATGGGTAGGGGGCGTTTACCATACAGAATACGATATGAATAAGCAAAAGGCTATTGAGCTTTGTTTTGCTTATAGCCTAGCAGATACCAAATTAACATATACCGGCAGACGGTTTAACCGTTTGTGTAGTCGTATTGCAGACGTTCTACTGCATGAAATAATCCATATGAGACAGGCACGTAAGCGCAATTTTAAAGCTCTTCCGGGATATAGCTCAACTGCTGAATCTACTAAACAGCGTCACGAGCAAGAGTACTTGGGCGACAACGATGAAATTGACGCATACGCATTTAATATGGCTTGTGAGCTTGACGAAAAGTTCCACGGAGATATGAGATGTATTGTGAACTATTTGAACGAAGATCAAAAAGGTAAAAGACGCAATTACGATACGTGGCGTACTTACTTAAAAGCGTTCAATTGGGACCAAAATCATCGAATTATTAAACGTATCAAAAAGCGTTCCATCTATTACTTGAGCAGAACTCAAGTGTCAAAACCGTACCAATGTAAAGATTGGATACATCGATAATTGACTTTTAATAATACTGGTGCTATAATATTAGCATGAGTATTAAAATACATCAAAGTAAGATCCGCACTATCAAACCAGGTGATCCACGATTTACCATTGTGGATGATTTTGTCACCGCCCAACGAGCTGGTTTTGAAATTACTCAACGATGCCCGGAAAATTATCGAAATCTTATTGCTGAATGTATTAATCACGGGTGGCTCAAACCTATTGCTCATGTTCACGAACGTGAATTAATTTTTATGGGATTAAGTAGTGACAACTAGCACACAACACTCACACTTGCCTCTTGAGGAAATTTTTTCAGATAAATTAGATAGTACAGGTCCTGCGCTGTGGAGTGAATCACAGTCAAAAAGACTAAGCCAACAATCATTAAAAAAAAAGGTAAAGAATGAAAAAGAAACTAAACATTAATGTTAAGCCGCAGGTTCCGCAACAACCTGCACAGCAAGCAAAACCTGCTAGTCCGCCACAACAATCTTCAGCACCTGCCCAACAGGGCGATAAGAAAAACCCTAGTGTTATGATCCTTGTTCCAGCAATGGAAATGGTTAATGCAGAATTTGCACAACACCTAGCAATGGCCGCGGCTAATATGGTTGCTAATGGTATTAAAATTAATTGTGCATTTAACATTGGTAGTGTTATTACTATTGCTCGACGCAACCTAACTGACATCTTCCTTAAGAGTGATTTTGATTATGCATGGTGGGTTGACTCAGACATGAAGTTTCCAATCGATGCACCTATCAAATTGCTCAAGCGTCAAGTAGCACTAGTCGGTGCTAACTATCGTAGACGCCGTTTTCCAAATCCAGGATTTACTGGTATGATGGGTACTGCTGGCAAGTACACTGAATTAGTAACAGAAGACAACAGTCCAGCAATGCAAAAGGTAGATGTCCTACCACATGGTTGCGTTATGGTTCATCGTTCTGTTTACGAAAAAATTCCGCAACCACATTACCTACAAGATTACATTCCAGAAATTAATCTTGAAATTGGTGAAGATATCTACTTCTGCAACAAAGCAAAAGAAGCAGGTTTCGATGTATGGTGTGATCACGAATTGAGTAAAGAAATTTCTCATATCGGTATCTTCCATTTTAATTATAATCTTTCAGTTCCACAATAAGGGGATCCCATGGACTTTGAAGCAATTGAGTTACGTAAAGTTAAAAACGGTGTAATCGTATTACTACGTACCGCAGACCTTGACGAAGAATATATTTTCGACACTAACCGAAAGGCTTTAAAGTTTATTAAAGATATGCTTGAAGCCAAGGGTACGGTTAATGCTGAGTAGTCTTTTTTGGTTCCTTGTACTAATTCAAATTAAGCATTGGTACATTGACTTTGTTAATCAAACAACTGAAGAAGTTGCTAGTAAAGGCATTTACGGTGATAAACTGGGTGCCTGGCACAGCATTAAGCACGGATTAGGCACCTTCATAGTTGTGTTAATCATAACTGGATGGCCGTATGTATTATTTGCGGCAGTTGTTGCATTTTTAGATTTTACCACTCATTATCATATTGATTGGCTAAAAATGAATTACGGTAATAGAGATATCCAAACTCCTGCTTTTTGGAGTCATTTAGGATTAGATCAAATGTCACATCAGATTGTGTATATTTGTTTAGCTTGGTTAGTGTTTGCATGAAAGTAAAAAAACAATACAGCATCGGCGATACAGTATGGATATACGGTATCGACAGTCGTTTTAATGTCAGCGTCAAAGGCAAGGTAGTTCATACCTGCATGATTGAAAACTTTGCAGATGAACATTACATTGTTGCTGTTCCAACAGAGATAGAACCGCTGTTAGAAGTTAGAACTTGGCACAACATTAGTCAGACTAAAGACGGGCATGTAGGATCTATTCGTGAAGCTTTACAAAATCCCGCCGCGGCTAGAAAGTTTTTAGCTAGAGCGGGAATTGGACTAACTGAAACTCCTGACAATGACGGTGAACAAGAACCCGATCAGGATTAAGATCAAAGGAGCACGGGCTGGCTACGAAGCAGGCGAATGGTGCCGTGACCATATCGATCTCGACCATTGGGACTTGTGGATGGATCATATCGGTTTTGCCATTTATACGTTTGAGTTCAAGCGCAAACAAGACGCAACAATATTTGCATTAAGATGGGCAGAATACGTATAAATTTTCATGATGGGGAGCACGGCACTAGAGTGTTTAACGACTTAATGCAGGCCTTTTACGCTGATCATGGATATTGGCCTAGGCATTACGACGGATATTATGAGAGGTTAGAAACATGGCAATCGGATCTCACGGAATGGATTTCCAAGCAAGGGTGCCCCTGTCAAGGCTGGCAAGATCGGAGAATGATTGGCGATTGGATTTCCAGAACATCGTATCCCACAGGCATCGAGCTAGAAAGCCCGGGGAGTATATGGTTCTTAATGAAGTGGTCGTGACTACTAAAGAAATTGTTGTACATAGCTTTATTATGGGAGATGTCGAGGACCCCGATTTGTATGCGGCCGAACCATTGTATAATTGGCAACAAAGTCCTATTGGACAATGGGTTATGGAACGTGCTATAGAAACTCCAGTGTGGCATAGGATGGCTGACCCTATAAATTGGGGTCACAAGTATTTGATAACTGCTACATTCCAAGAAAAGCATATTACAGAATATTATCTAAAATTTGGTAATCCTGTTGAAAGAATAACTTGACAAAACCTAAATTACATGCTATACTAACAGCATGAAACTAACTTGTATCGATTTAGAATTAAATCAACCCAGTGGTAAAATAATCCAAATTGGCGCAGTTGTTGGAGACACTAATACTGGTGATATCACTCACCGCTTAAAAGTTTATGTAAATCCCCAAGAACCGCTATCCCAATTCATTATTGACCTTACTGGAATCACTCAATCAGTTATTGACAAAGAAGGCGTAACACTAACCGAAGCGTATCTACAACTTAAAGAATTTCATCTAAGACATTCAACATTCATGAATCCATTAACATGGGGTGGCGGCGATAGTCAGGAAATTTTTGATCAGCTACCCGTAGAGGATCGAATGGATTGGCCGTTTGGTCGCAGATGGATTGATGCAAAAACACTTTATGTTAGTGAATGTATTGCTAAAGGGCTTCCCGTTCAAGGTGGCCTCAGCAAGGTAATGACTAAGTATAATTTGAAGTTTCAGGGAAAAAAGCATGATGCATTAGATGATGCTGAAAATACTTTTAGACTATATAAAGAAATGTTATTGATAATAAGGAACAAGTAAATGACAAACCCGTTTCGTGATCAAGAAAAATTTATGCGAGCCTGCGATCAAACAGTCGGTGGCAAGTTTGACGAAGATCAATTTAATTTGTATGTTACATTGATTGAAGAAGAAGCTAATGAACTTGCCGATGCTATTCGAGCACACGACCAAGTAGAAACACTCGATGCTCTTATTGACATTTTAGTTGTTACCATTGGAGCAATTCATAGTATGGGCAGTGATGCCGAAGGTGCTTGGAAAGAAGTAATGAGTACGAACTTTGCCAAGATTGGTGAAGATGGTAAGGTGCGTAAGCGTGAAGATGGTAAGGTGTTAAAACCCGTGGGCTGGGTATCGCCCGATCTCAAACCATTTATTAAAGGAGAATAAAATGTTTGGTTCTAATTATATGGATAATGGCGTAATGAACTATCGTTCCGCCGGAGAAATTAATTCAGCTATGGGTCGTGTATATGGACACATGAGTCTAGCTGTCATCGTATCAATGTTGGTTAGTTACTTTGTTGGTACTAGCCCAGAATTATTGCAGTTCTTTTTTACAGGCGTAACAAAATGGATTGTAATCTTTTCACCGCTATTAGCAATATTTGGTATTTCTGCAGTATTGGCTAACAATCCTAGTAAAGGTGTAGCACAGTTATGTTTGCACGGATTTGCGGCACTTATGGGCTTGAGCTTTGCCACAATCTTTGCTGTGTTCACTATGGGGAGTATTGTATCAGCATTTATGGGCGCGGCAATTCTATTTGGTACTATGAGCTTTTATGGCTATTTTACCAAACGTAGTCTAGACAGCCTTGGGCAGTTTATGTTTATTGGCTTGGTTGCTATTGTAATTGCTAGCATTGTCAATATCTTTATTGGATCAAGTGTCATGGCTATGGTTATCAGTGCGTTAGCAATTATCATCTTCTTAGGATTAACAGCATACGATACGCAACAGATCCGTGAAGAACTAAGTGTAGATACTACGCCCGCCGCAGAAGTTCGTGGAGCACTAACATTGTACATGGACTTTATCAACTTGTTCATTAACTTGTTGCAGTTATTTGGTGATAGAAAATAATTAAGGAATACAAATGCGTAGTCATTATTGGACCATTAGTAAGTTTGCAGATTGGCTTCGTGGCACACCTAAGCTCAAGTGCGGCACTAGCGAAGAGTGGAACGACTGGGAAGATAAAGCCAAAGTCGCACATCCTATCCGTTGGTGGATTGCTGAAGAAGGATTAGATTATGCTCAAAAAGTTGTGTATTATATCCCTGATAAACTCAATGATATTAGATACTATATTAATAATCGTTGGGTTAGTCACAGTCATCGTCTTACCGCTCACCCTCGTGATATCGCTCCTGGCAGTTGGAATGACGTTGGTAATAGGTTTTTGCCATGTATGTTTAACGAACTTGTGGACTTCGTTGAAATAGAACAAGCATGGCATCACTGTATTTGGAGTGATGAAGCTAAGACCAAGTTCAACGTGCCTTGGTATCGTAGCGGTTGGCTACGTTGGCGTACTTGGCGTTGCCCAGAAGCTGGCATGGAATACTTAAAATGGGCTAGCGGTCTTACTGTAGGTGAAGACATGGGTGCCGAACCAGGTAGCAAAGGATTCGGTGAGCCAACTTATCAAGCAAAGGCCGCTAAGGAAATTATCGAGCTTTACACTTGGTGGACTGTTACCTATCGTAATCGTCCTGATCCATATGACGCAAGTGGATGGACTGCTTATTGCGAAGCAAGTCGTTTAGCTAATGGTGGCCGTTTGAGTTTTAGCGGAGATAAGACTCCTGAACTTAAAAAGGCTAGTGATATTGCTATGAAGAAACTTCGTAAGATGGAGGCAGACTACGAAAAAGAAGAAGAACAAATGATGATTCGTCTTATCAAAATCCGCGGAAGCCTCTGGACATGAACGATATATTAAAAGTTGGTTGGACTCCTTTTGTCCATAATGAGGGTAATCCTAGCGAAAGTTTTGGTTACTTTTCAGAATGGCAACATTTAGCAGTACAACCGCCCGAGCCTGCATATAAAAGCATTGCGGCTGATAGGCCAAATAGTGACATATTACCATGTCCGGGTATCACTGGATACTTTAAAAATACTTTTCTTATACGCAGTCCTATCGATATTACAATAACAGTCAAAACTGATATCAAAACTGTTACACTTGAGGGGGCAGGATATGATCAAAAGTTTTATAAAGAATGGGTTATACGAAGGCCCAACGACTTTGCCAACCCAAACAAACCTATTGTAACTCTTGGACCTAAACTAGTTTTTGTAGCAGATGAAGATGTAATACTAGAAGCACTTCCTGCGATGATGCACGATACTCCGGCATTACGAAATCTGCGTGTTATTCCGGGAACTTATAATATTCATCGATGGGTTCGACCTGTTGACTTTACCTTTGAAGTCTTAGATCCTAGCCAACCATTGGTATTTAAAAGAGGAGACCCTATATTTTATATACGATTTATAGATCCAAAGGATCGTAAAGTCGAACTCGAGCGAGTCGACCAGAATGACGAATTGCTTAAAACAATGTACGGAATGGTAGTATTAAAGAACTATGTAAAGAATGTTAAATTAAATAAGTTATACGAAATGGCGCATGATTGGATCAAAAATAAAACATGGTTGCCAAAAAAGAAACGGTGTCCTTTTCATTGGAGTAAGAAATGATTGATATTATCATCTGGGGATTTATAATTTATGGGTCGATTCAGGTAATAAGATTCCTTGCAAAAATATCTACAATTAAGGATATGCGTGACAATCTTAGAATACGACTCGACGAGTTAATCCACAATGTTGAAATCGAAACAGTCGGTGAAGTTGAATATTGGTATGATGCAGACACTAAAGAATTTCTCGGACAGGGTAAAACACTCGAAGATGTTGTAGATCATTTAAAATCTAGATTTCCAGACCACATTTTTATTCTAAAAGATAAAGGTATTTTAAATGCTCCAGAGTGGAAGATTGCAGATCGTATAGATTTAGAAATACGTAAAAAGCATTATGAAACTAACTGAACAGGAAATGTTTGAGAGAATCGAAATTGCTCTCAAAGTTTATTATCAAGAAATGGGCATTTCAAATGAAATTCAGGTTGAACTTTTTATCAACTGGCTGTATAATCAATATGGTATAATCAGGAAAGGGGTTGAAGATGAAAAAGTGGACGCCGTTCAGAAAATGGGTACATGATCTTTGGCAGGAAAACTGCGAAGAACATCGTATATACGGTGAAGATCCCTTGCTTCAACACGAGTATTGGAACAAATACAAATATTGGCTTAAACGTGAATATCAACACAAACTGAAAGTAGATCATGACAAGTAGTAAAACACCCGATAACGCTGTACCGGAAGAAGTTAAAATTGAATTTGCCCCGGGATGCTTTGACAATTTTGACGGAACTCAAGAAGAGCTCGACAGCTTAGTCGAGGAAATTACTCGAATGGTCCAAAGTGGTGAAGCCCAAGAAAAATCAAGACCTCTCGACCTAGATGATTTAAGCGAAGAGGAAATTGAAATTTTAACTCGTGCATATGAAAAAGAAATAACCCCAAGGAAATTACAATGATGGATGATCAATTAGAAAAACTTTATCACAAGTATTGGGAAATGCATTCTGAACTGATGGCATCTGGTTCTAATCCTATTGAGATTGCAGGAATTCTTACTGCTCACGCATTAATAATTTATAAAACTATTTTATCAGAAGATGATTTTGATTCAATGGTTGATAGTATTTCTGATACTAGACATAAAGTTAAAAAATTAGCACCTGGCGAAACACTACAATGAAATCACAGGTTCCAGCAGAAGGCATCCTGAAACGCAACAACTGGGGTGATGCTATTGCCTATCAAGTAGTATGCGAATGTCAGGACGCTAATCACGATCATAATGTTTGGGTTGAAGCAGACGATCATCGTGTTACTGTTACAACATATACAACACAAAAATCTAAATGGTGGAGTCTCAATCGTTGGCAAACTATTTGGATCTTGCTTACCAAAGGTCACGTGGAATACGAAGCCAATATTATTATGACCAAGCAACAAGCCCTTAACTATGCTGAAACTTTAAAGAAAGCAGTACAGGATGTCGAAAATTTCCAAAAGCCCTGAACGGCACACTTTTCAAAAAAACGGATACATTGAACGGTGTAAGAAAGAGGGAAAAGAGCCCGACGCTTCTATTATTCAAATGTACGAAAGTTGGGCAGAAGAATCAGAATACGAGAATCGTCCAGACAATGATTTAGAGTACGATCTGCGTACTACTGATTGGATTTTGGAAAAAGCTCGCACTCGAGATGACTATGCCCAAAACATCTATGCCGCTATGTGTAATATGCGCTGGCAAAAGTTAGATACCTTTCCAATTCTAAAAGATGAGCACTGGTCGTGCTCGTGGCGTTCAGCTGGCGGCATTGTGGCAGATATGCTACAAAAAGGTGACTACGTAGATTGGTACTGTAGTGGCATGGGCGGACTTGCTGGAGATTGGGACAAAGATAGCGAGTCATTTGAAGAATGGCAAAACCGTACTAAGTATGTTCCAGAAGCCACAGTTACTGAAGAAATTCGAGCAGACTTCCAAAAAATTGGTTGGATTCCTTCAGAGTGGCCTGAAGATGACTCTTGACAAAACCACTTAATGGTTGTATAATATATACATACATTAACACACAGAAAGGTATTTTGTATGGCATTTAATCAACACGCAGATCCTAGAGCTAATTTTGGACAGGACTTAATTAAAGTTTTTGGCCCAACAAGCTCAAGGAAACACATCTCCAAATTTACGACACAGGAAATTGAGGCAATTATTGCACAGGTTCCGGAATATGTTTCTACCGACGATCTAGGTCCTCGTCCTAGTTTTTATCAAATTGTTAATAAGATCCTATTAATCCTTGAGCGGTCGAAAGCACTTAATGGTGTTGACTTGGATTGGTGTACAACTATTCAAAATCGAGCAATGCGTCGTCATGCATCACATTATTTTCATGTAAGTAAACTCTACAAAAATAATTCTGTTCAGCGTGGTATTAAACTTCAACACTTGTTAGCTGATATTTTATTTCCGTTTAATCCAGATCATGTATTAATGGGTCTAGCAAGATATCTTAAAGACGGAACAATTAATGTTAATAATGCACAACATAGGACTGTTGCCTGTATTATTATCGGCATTACAGAGATTCCGTTTGAAGGACAAGAAAGTGAATTAGAAAGTGTTGACGTAGACTTGTATGCCACTGATAACTTGCATACATTATCAGCTAGTCCGTTTGACGAGTTCCGCATTCAAGTAAGACGTAATCAGGTTCGTAAAGCAGAAAACCGTACAGACTTAATTGACTCTGATATTAGATGCGAAGCTATCTTTGATATCCATGCACGATACGGCAGTCGCTTTATTGAGAAGGTCCCTGCTAAAGACGTTGGAGCAAAGGAATGTACAGGCGTCGGTAATATGATAACATACTACGGCCACTACGGCGAAGACATTTATGAGCGAGGTGTTGCTATTATTTGTAATGTATTTCCTAAGGCGGCGCTAGCTACTGGTAATTGTTGGGGTGTTTTTGAATTCTTGAAAGAACAAGAAAACAACGGTACATTTACCGATCCAATGGAACTTGATTGGGCGATACAGGAATCGTTATTGTACAAGTACACTGATCCTAAAAAAACAGGAATGCACCTTGACATCAAAGCCGCTTTTACAGATTATCTAGAAAGCGGTCGTGGCGCTCATTTCTTAGAATGTCCAGAGCCTCGGAAAATAGCGGCAGGTATAGGTAAACTTTGTAAGATAAGTTATCCAGAAAAGAATTGGGCACCAATCAATTATCGCGGTGAAGACATTGAAAAAACCCTAGGTGACTTTAAGGCTCCTCCAAAACGCAAACCATTGAAGGTAGCATGACCCGCGAGGAAATCAATAAGGCAATTTTAAGTAGGGAGCTCTTTTCTGGACAAGAAGAGGGCACCTATTTTAATCAAGAGCTTTATAATTATTTTTGCGACAACTACGATGACCCCTATCTGTTGTTCAAATTAGAAATTTATGGTTACTACAAATCAAAATATAAATGGACGAAAGAACAAGCAGATTGGTTTATCGAACATAATCTTCAGGAATCTGTAAAATGGTCTCCTGACGGGATAAATGAGTACTATTATGATTGGGGTCGTGGAAAAAACAACATAACAGATGCGGTGTTGCATTTTCCACATCTTGATCATATTATTCCAAAAGAGCAAGGTGGCGAAAACATTCCGGAAAATATGCGGATTCGTTGTCATAGGTTGAACACTAGCAAAAGCAACATAAACACAGATGAAGAGCGTTGGGCAGTAGCGGCGGATCAATTCAACGATATGAGCGCCGAAACACAAATTCAATTTTTGGAATACCTACAGTCAATCAAAAAATCTGTATAATTTGGTAAAAAAGGTATTGACAAAACCAAATAAAGACTGTACAATATATACATATTGAAACACTAAGGAGTGGTAAATGGTAACAAAAGCACCAGTAAAAAAGACCCGTGTAACCAAAGCACAGGTTACTGCACATCGCACAAACGCTAAAAAGGATCACAGTCCAAAATGGGACGGTGTCGAAACCATGAATGGTGACGAGTTTGCCAAAGCGTTCCGTGATGCAATGACTTGGTATCGTTTGGAAAGTTCTGGTAAGGAACTAAAGCCAAAGGTTATCGATTGGATGGCTCGTAATGATTACACCAAAGCACAAATCCAAAGTTTTAAGAAAACCAAAGATAATCGTTGCTCACCTACAGTGGGTGCTATTGCGGCCAGTTTGCTCAAAGGCATGCCAGGACAACGTGCAGACTGGAATGAAGGTCGTGACACCGTAGCGTGGCTTAAAGATTCTATTGCTAAGATTATCAACGAAGGCAAAGACGACGAGGACGAGGACGACGTAAAAGCAGTAGTGGCCGCAAAGCCCGTTGTTTATGTTCCAACTATCCAAGAGCGTCTGCGTGATGCGGCTGGACAGATGTGCGAAGAATTGGACTATGCTATCGACGAATGGATCATGGATCCAGATGCATTTGACCCAAAAGCATTTAAAACAATTAGCCTGTTACGTGGCAAAGGTGTTAAGCCCGCCCATTCACGTATGGTTAAAAGTTTTTATGAACGTATGCTTGCAGAGATTGAAGAAGTGCAAACTAAAGACTGTGATGAACAGTTGGCAGAAGCATATGAACACGTTAGCAAAAAGAACATTAAGAAATTGCATGATTTCTTGTTAGGTATCATGAGTGCCTGTGATCAAATTGTAGGCGAAGCTAAGTTGAACAAGGCTCCCCGTGCTAAGAAAGTTAAGCCCGCAGAGGACTTGGTTAAGAAGCTCAAGTTTAAAGCAACTGATGATAAATTGGGTGTAACGTCAGTGCCTCCTGCGCAGATTGTTGGAGCTCAAGGTGCTGTTGTCTATAACACTAAGACTCGTAAGATTGGCATTTATACTTCACTTAGTAGTGCTGGTCTTGCTGTTAAGGGTACGACTATTACTAACTTTACAGACAAGTCTACGCAGAAAACTTTACGTAAACCCGAACTCCAACTGCGTGAGTTCAAAGAGCAAAATACTAACAAGCGAGTCGAAACTTGGTTTAAGAACATTAAGGCAACCGAAGTTAATCTTAACGGCCGCCTTAATGCAGAGACAATGATTTTAAAGGTGTTTAAATGAGCGAAGAACATAATAAGGCTGTGGCAGAGTTCCTGGCCAACGGCGGAAAGATACAGTACGCCGCATATCGTGAAAGCGGTCGTGTTGAAGGTGCTGTTCCTACAAGCCCATGGGGTGCTAAAAAGGCAGGCAGACCGCCGGCTACTAAGGCAGGCGATGCTGATATCAATCTAGAGGATGATAGTGATAATTGAAATAGTAAAAGGACTTTGCTGGATAGCAGGTGCTGTGCTTATTATTTCGACCATTTCTATTTTAATCAGAAAGCACGAAGAATGAAATCTAAAGTTGATGCAATAGTCATCATCTGTATGATGATAGCATTGTACATTAACTTGACTGGTTTTCCTAGACCACATCCGTCCCGTGAAGTAAGAGGACCATTAGTGAAGGTACAACATGAACTCCCAAATTGAAAAACTTGCACTTGAATGCGGGGCATGGCATCAGGTGTATGAGTCAAAAAGGTTCATGCACGATCACAACTTTGATATAGAAAAGTTCGCCGAGTTGATTGTGCGGGAATGTATCACTATTGTGGACGAGCAGAAAGAATGCCTACACGAAGAACAGAAATATTGGCATGATCGAGACTATGGATATGCGTTGGCAGTGAACGATGCCAGCAAGGGTATCAAACAATTTTTCGGAGTTGAAGAATGACACCATACGGATATATTAGCAAGCGATATAGATTCATCTTTGGTCCCGGCAACTTTGAAATGCCTCGTGATGACGAAAAGGACGCAGACAAACTCTTTCCATTGTTTCCGTTTTATCTTGAGCTACAATATCCAGGACAAGAACCATGGGGTGGTGTTGTTCCCGCCATTGGTATATTTTATCACTATCCTGAAAGCATTGGCAAATATGGCATAGTGCCTTTTTATCTAGGAGTTGAAGAATGATTAACTTTAATTTTACAATTAACAATCCATGGAGTGATCGGTGGAGTATCATTTGGTTCAAAAACGGCCTGTTACCAAAACACAAGGCTTGGGAATTCAACGGATATCGTACACATTATCTAGTTGATGTTGAGACCCACTTAACCTTCAAAGGCGACCATGCTGGCTTTCTTTTAACAATCGGCTTATTCGGATATGCTGTAGAGTTCCAAATTTACGATACTAGACATTGGAATTACGAAAAAGACGGATGGGAAATTTATGACCAAAAGTGATTTGAAAATACATGTGATTATGGTAGTGTCTTTGATGTTTTTATTCTTGGCAATGTCTAGTTTAATTTATCTTGGAAATACCCTTGCAGAAGGATCTGAAAGAGTGTATAATTGTAGTATAGCGGAAATCAGTCCAGATTTTACCACAGCAATGAGAGAAATGTGTCGTAAACAAAGAATGGAACAAAAGTGAGTGAAACAATTTTTTATGTTAAAAAAGGTCGCAGGTATGTACCACACAGTACCTACAGTCCTGAATTTTGCGATAGCTTTTCAAAAGGCACTCACCTAGTACAAGTGTATCCAGGCGGGTCTAGCCGCAGATTCAACATTACTCCTGCTTACGCTCCTATGATTGCCGCAGGTCGTGTTGCCGAAGATGCTATGAGCAGAGCTATACAAAAGGCTAGTGAAATGCGTCCGCATAATAAACCCATTACTGAAAAGCAAAAGAAGGCTTGGGAAAATTTAGCCAAGGCATTTGGCAATGATCGATACTACATCGAAATACCCAGTGCTAGGGAGATTGCCGAAGAAGGGGTTAACGCTATGGCTGTAGAAGCAGAAAAGTTGTTAAAAAACGAAACAGTTCGTAAGGCTTACGAACACTTTTTAATGTTGTGTGAACTAACGAAAGAACACTATGAGCAAAGCAACGCATAAACCCTATCAATGGATTGACGGCGAAACTGCTGATCGTATTACCAGTCTTAACTTAAAAGACTATCGTGCCTATCTCAAGAAAGAATTGGCACAGTGGAAGAAGAATCCCAAGACTGAAGATAATCCAGACGGTGTGTGGTTGCACCCTGAAGATGTAACAGGCAACATACGCAGGATCGAAGCATTGAATTTAATCATCAATGATTTCATAACAACAGAGGACACAATAAAATGAGCGGCTGGAACACTATTCAAAGAATCAAACGGATTGAAGAAAAAGTTGACAAACTTGGATTCAAATTCAAACAGCCCAAGCACGGTGATTGGGAACGCCAAGAACAAAGCCTTAGCCTTGTTCCGAAAGATGCAGATGCCTTGCCAATTTACTCACGTGATGCTGAACTGTTTATCGGTAGCCTAGAAGGTTTGGAAACTTGGCTACACGGTGTAGAATGGGCTCGCAACTACGACATGATGTTAAAGTTAGGTGATGAAAAGAAACGTGAAGCCGCAGAACAGAAAGAACGCAATAAAAATCTAATGCGAACTATTAAACAAAGTAAACTTGTAACTGGGGATGTAAAAACATGACATATTCTTGGATTTTAATTGTTGCTATGTATAGCCCGGGTGGAGATTTCATAGGCAAAGAAACTGTAAAATTTGAATCTAAGAAATCATGTGAATCAGTTAGAGTACAACTACCCAATTTAGATCATCCGTTACACGTAAGGCATAAGGGGTTGTGTGTAACTCGTGACCATTGGGAAGGTAAGAAACAGATGCCCGGTGTGGCATACGACTAGGAAAATTATGAAAAAAGAACTTGATGAATACCTATGTAAGGTATACCCAAAGATGATGGTCAACCGTAACAAGGACATGAAAGAAACTTGTATGTGTTGGGGCTTTGAATGTGGTGATGGTTGGTTTCAAATCCTAAATCAGCTTATGGGTAATATCCAACATCACATTGATTGGAAGGAACGTCAGCGTGAAGTCGCTATCAAATTTCGCAAGATGGCTGAACAACTCAAAGCCGGCGACTCTACTCTGTTTGATGAAGAATATAAGGATCTAATAGGTTTAGAATTTAAAGAAAAGCGTAAGCAAGAACTTATTGAAGATCCGATACGAGAAATTCCAGAACCTATCCCGCAAGTAACCTTGGATCAGGTTAAGGAAAAGTTTGGTACACTACGTTTTTACTACTCAGGTGGTGATGACTATATCAGCGGACTTGTTAGCATGGCTGAATCAATGTCAGGCATCACTTGTGAAACTTGCGGCAAGCCGGGTACTAGTACTGGTGGTAGTTGGGTTAAAACTGCTTGTCCAGAACACGGCGGACAAGATTATAATACTCCGGAGGAAGAATGACATTGCCCGATGAACGTTATCGTGCTATAATGTATGCTAAGAGCTTATGCGAAGATTTGCTTGATTCAAGGAAAACTCCTCGAGTTCCAAAAGACATTCGACGCAGGGCACTAGGAGTGTTGCGGCATTTTCCAGATGAATACTATTTGAGCATGTTGGCAGATAGTCGTCCGGACATTATAGAACGTAGAGGGGAAGCGTTTGATCCCCTTTACAAAATGGTTAAAGAATACGACTTGGGAAAGAATGATGTTTAAACCGTTGCGTGATGACCTAATGGTCCAACAACAGATCGATAATAGTTGGGAACACATGGTTGGGGTTATTATGCTTAATCAAACTGGACGTAAACCAGTTAAGCATACCCTACCAGAATTCCTCTATTGGTTCCCTACCCCACACGCATTAATCGCGGCTGATGAAGAATTTGTTAAAAGCATATTAGCACCGTTAGGCATGACCAATGTTAGATACAAGCGGTTAGTAGGTATGAGTCGTGACTATCTCACGTGGAACGGCAATGATGCTACAGAATTATACGGTATTGGAAAGTACGGTAGTGACAGCTACGAAATATTCTTCAAGCAGAACTACTCAGTAGAACCAACTGACAAAGAATTAAAACGTTATCTAGAGGAGGAAGTATGCTTGATTGTTTAATTATGGGTGACAGTATTGCAGTAGGCACAGCCCAAGTGCGACAGGAATGTGTTTCATATTCCAAAGGCGGTATTAACAGTTACCAATGGTTAAACGCCAATGTGGGCAAAAGCCCTTACATTGCTAAGAATGTTATCATCAGTCTAGGATCAAACGATCACAAGTATGTTAAAACCTTATCAGAGTTGCGTACTATTCGAGAGCTAACCAAAGCTGATAGAGTCTATTGGATTTTGCCCGCTATCAAACCAGACATCCAAGAAATGGTTCGTAAGGTGGCGGCAGAAAATGGCGACACAGTATTGCCAATGACCCGTTTGCAAGCAGACGGAATTCACCCAAGTTGGGCAGGTTATAAAGAGTTAGCAGAAAGAACAAAGTAAGGACTAGCATGAGTAGATACCATTGGATTAAAACTATTGTTGAGGACGATAACGGCGAACTGATGATCGACTTGAGTGAAGCTTGTGAAGAGCTAGGGTGGAAAGAAGGCGACGTCATTGAATGGATCGATAACAAAAACGGCACTTGGACTATTAAACGTAAGGAAGAAAAATGATTACAATGAAAGAATGGATGGAACTAGTTGGCTACCGCATTACAGAAGGTAGTGACTACGGTTGGCAATGTTATGGACACGATGCTTATCAGTTAGACAGCTGGAACGGCGACCACGATGGCCATAGCTTTACTATTTTGTTCGACACTAAAACACAGGTAGTTTATGAAGTACAAGCTCACGACTATCTACATCAACGTGCTTATCGTATGGTAAATGAAGACTTCCGTAAGAAAATGAAAAAAGAAGCCAAACGTCGTGGTGGTGATAAGAACATGGCATGGGACGATGTCGACTATGTTGATTTAGATGTAGATGACGACTTTATTCAAAAGTGTTTGGCTATTGCGGCTGGTGAAGATTACGATACTCGAGTAAGTATGCCAGTTAATTTTACAGATGAAGAATTACTAACATACATGAAAATGGCACACGAACGTGACATGACCTTTAACGAGTTTGTTGAAGATGCATTGCGTCAAGCAATTAAAGAAGTAGAAGCTGGGCGCCTTACAAAAGAAGATGCTCACAAATGGTTAGAAGAACAAGAGGAAATCAAATAATGAATTTAGTTCCAATGGTTGTTGAAAAGACTAGTCAGGGTGAGCGTGCCTATGACATTTATAGTCGTTTGCTAAAAGAACGAATTGTATTTTTAAATGGACCTGTAGAAGATAATAGTGCTAACTTAATTGTAGCACAAATGCTTTTTCTCGAAAGCGAAGATCCTGATAAAGACATTAATTTTTATATTAATAGTCCAGGCGGAGTTATCACTGCTGGAATGAGCATTTATGATGTTATGCAGTTTGTAAAATGCGATATTGCTACCTACGTTATGGGGCAAGCGTGTTCTATGGGTAGTTTTCTTGCTCAGGCAGGGAGTGCCGGAAAACGCTATATGTTGCCCTATGCCCGTCACATGATTCACCAACCAAGTGGCGGGGCTCGAGGTATGCAAAGCGACATCGAGATCCAGTATAAAGAAATCACAAAAATGAAACAGATCCTTACAGAATTGTATGTTAAACACAATAGTAAGGGTAAAACTTACGAAGATTTCGAGCGCGATATGGATCGAGATACCTTTATGAGTGCAGAAGAAGCGTTCGATTACGGTCTCGTTGATCAGATCGTAAGCAAGCACGAATAAACTATAACGTATTCCGCTAAATAGTAGGTATAGCCCAAGCGGGCATTATCTACTATTGGAATACGCGAATGTCTATTGAAAACGTCTTAACCCTAGAAAACGGCAAATTAACTGCTAGAGCAGACCTAAATGTTTATGGTGTTTTAACTGTAAACAAGGTCGTAACACACGAACTTGTAGCACATACACGTTATGATGCTCCATACTTTGAATTTTCAAAGAATACTGAAAGCGGGTCAAATTCAGGACACGGATTCCTATGGCCTAACAACGAGTACAATCGTCAGCTAATTTGGCGTGATGATCCAAGTCGTTTTTGGTTTACTGATAGTATCGACTTAGCACCAGACCGTGCTTTCCATATTAACGGAACAAGAGTTTTAAGCCAGCATACATTAGGCGGAAGTGTAGTAGAAAGTAATCTTCAAACTGTAGGAAACTTAAAAACACTTACAGTAGTAGGCAATGTAAATCTAGCAGATCAAGTTTTCTTCAATGCTACTTCTGGACGTTTAAGTATTGGTACAGAAGCAGGTACCGGTATACTCACTGTCTACGACAATAAAAATGACGTAGAAATTGTTATTACTGGTGGTGAAGATGGTCGTGCAAAAATTGGTGCGATACAAACACGTTCTGTGGATATCATTACAGATAGCCAAACTCGTGTGAGCGTAGAATACAACGGTGACTTTACAGTAGGTCACGAAACTAACCACGATACCGTTAGCCGCATTTACGGTAAAGTAGGTGTTAATGTTAAAACTCCTAAAGAAGATTTAGAAGTTGCAGGTAACATTAAATTTGCCAATAAATTAATGGCCACCGCGGATTCAATACCAACCTCTGGTTATTATACCAAGGGCGACATGGTATGGAATACTAATCCTAAATCTAATGACTATATCGGATGGATTTGCATTACTTCCGGCAACCCCGGCGAATGGAAACCATTTGGTTTAATCGCCAGTTAACTTTCCCAAAACCCATAATAAGTAATTGTGTAGTAGTGATCCTATTACACAACTTAGGCTCATTTTAGGGAGAACATTATGGATTATAGGCTTAAAACTCATTTAGAAAAACTTCAGGCATTTAATCGCGAGCGGTTGGGCTGGTTAGCTCTTAGCAGTTTCGTCGTGACCGCCGTTATTGGAATTATTTACAGCTGGAACTTGGTAGTGGAAAATCACCTAATATGGTTAATCCTTAGCGGTGGCGCTACTTTATTAGTAGTATGGTGGTATTGGACCATGATGGTTGTGCGCCATATACTTGAATCAAAAACCAGTGAATATATTATACTTCACGAAATTATCAAAGATATTCAAGAAATCAAACAAGACGTAAAAAATCTCGAATAGAGGTTGACTTTAGATAAGTACTGATGTTATAGTATACTATACTGTAACTTCAGTTAGCGGTCTTCAACGTCATTCATCCCGCTTTATAAACTCTGCATGTCGTCAAACTTGCTCATACATAAGGAGACTAGAGATGGCAAAATTTTACTCAACAAAAACTTACGGTAACGACCGCGGCTTATCATGCTGTTTTAGACAATGGCGTGCCACGCATAGCCACTGTTCAACACTACACGGTTATTCAATTGGCATTAAATTAATTTTTGAATGCGACACACTAGATGACAAAAACTGGTGTATGGATTTCGGTGGACTTAAAGAATTCAAAGCATGGGCTGATCATATGTTCGATCACACCTTGGTTATTGCACAAGATGACCCCCATTTGGCATTCTTTCAACAGATGGCTAATTTAGGAAATATCCCAAGCAGTGGAAATGGCGATCAAGGCTTTGATACATTAGAACCGTATCAACGAGGAGCATTATGCGATTTACGCATAGTACCCGGTGTAGGCTGTGAAATGTTTGCCAAAATGGCATACGACAAAATGGCAGAACTATTAGCATCTGGGGATATGCGTTATCCAATTAACTCAAGTGTACGTGTCAAAAGTGTAGAAGTTTTTGAACACAATGCTAATTCGGCAACATACGAAGGTTGATCTTTACCAAAGTGTGTGTTATAATATATTATGACACACACTAAACGCATAGGCTTTGCCTGCAAATGGATCGACGGCCCTAGTCAAATCAACGGTATCAAACAAACTGATACTGCTAGACAATACAACACTGGTACGACTACAGTTGCTTGGTTAAATAGACAAACTAGGGATGTCGCGGAGCAAAAGTTATGGGACCTAATGGTAGGCAATATCGAGGCAGTCTATCGACTGGTAGAACGTGTTAGCACACTTGATCCTCATCTTCGTATGGTTCGGATTAGTAGCGACATTCTCCCTGTTTATACTCACGATACTTACCGTGATTATTGGCGCCAACCTGCTGTTATATCATACTGCGAAACCAACTTTAAGAGAGTGGGCGATCTTGCTCGGGCTAATAATGTTCGCCTGTCTTTCCATCCTGGCCAGTTTACAGTTTTGGCAAGTTCTAATCCAGGGATTGTCCAACGTTCAATAGAAGAATTTGAGTATCATACTGATATGGCTCGTTGGATGGGCTACGGCAAATCTTTCCAAGATTTAAAAATTAATGTACACATTAGCGGTCGTGAAGGCCCTGATGGTATTAGGCAAGCGTATAAAAAGCTCTCGCCAGAAGCTCGTAACTGTATTACAATTGAAAACGAAGAAAACTCATGGGGGTTAAATGATTGTCTTACCATTTCTGATATTGTGCCTATTGTGCTTGATATTCATCATCACTGGATCCGTGAGGGAGAATACATCCTACCTGGAGACGACCGTGTTAAGCGAGTTGTTGATAGTTGGCGCGGTGTTCGCCCTACTTGCCATTATAGCATTAGTCGCGAAGACGTACTTGTTGGACATCCTGCAGGTACCGCACCTGACCATGCGGCACTTCTTTTAGAGGGTTACAAAAAGCAAAAGCTCAGAGCACATTCTAACTTCTACTGGAATAAACCAGTGAATGAATGGGCACTGAGCTTTTTAGAAACACATGATATCATGTGCGAATCTAAGGCTAAAAACTTAGCCAGCTTTGCTCTAGCCGAGCAAGCTCGAGAGCTTACTTTGCTTTAGGCTTTTTAGCCGCAGTAGTTTTCTTAGCGGCTGGCTTTTTAGCGGCAGGTGCTTTTGGAGCACGTGGCTTACGAGCAGTCTTTGCAGGAGCAATACTTTCAACAACTGCCTGAGTGGCTTGATCTGCTACTGAATTAATTTCAGCCTGTGCTGTAGGAGCGGCTTCTACTTTGTAGGGCGCCTGTTCAGCTTCAACTAAATCTTTTGGTTTACGGCTGTAATATACAACTGCACCAAGAACGACTGCAATAATAACTAAAATAATTTCCATGGTAATTTACCTTCCTTTTAAAAGTACAGCTATTTAATATTTCATAAATACCATGAAGCCAAAAAAGAGTCGAGCGCCGATTTGCTGTAAAGCTACATTAGCTGTGCTAAGAGAAGAAATAGGGAAAATTCTCAGCTTGCAGATCCTCGGATGCCCTATTGACCGCTTGACAGGATATTTACCATGTATAATTTTATAAAGACTATTGCTGAAGGTCGTACGCCAAAGGAACTGAAACAAGCTTCTTTGCCCTATGCTCGCGATGGTCTAGGACGCAGTTTAAGCAAACAGGCTATTGATTACCATTACGGTAAACTATACAAAGCCTATGTTGATCGCTTTAATGCAGGAGAAGGTGATGCTAACTTTAATGAAGCAGGTGCTTATCTCCATTCAATCTACTTTAGTCAATTTTGTCCGCCAAAAGGTTCTAACAAACCAGATAACTCAAGTTTATCATTTATCGAACATTACTTTAAATCGTTTGATAAATTCAAAGAGGACTTTGAAAAAACTGCTATGGGCATACAAGGCAGTGGTTGGGTCTATCTTAGCAAGGATGGTAAGATTAAAACTATTGTTAATCACGAAATCAAAGACGATATTGTAGTATTAATAGATTGGTGGGAACATGCTTGGGCATTGGATTATCAAGCTGATAAGAAAAAGTATTTAGAAAATCAGTGGAAGATTGTTGACTGGTCTATTATTAATGCACGTATAGTTGATTTAAAATTCTAAAGACGTTATAATTATTAAATGCTAAAAATAAAAAATCTAACAGCAATAGCACAAGAACAAATAGTTCTTCATGATATTAATCTAGAAGTTAAGCGTAATGAAATACACGTTATACTTGGTCCTGAGAAGGCAGGAAAAACTGCACTTATGTATTCTCTAGTAGGACTACCTTATATAGAAATTACAGAAGGCAGTATACATTACAAAAATAAAAAAATCAACAATCAACCTATCCATCAACGTAGTCAAAATGGAATCATTGGTGTATTCAGCGAGCTCATTGAAGTTCCAAATCAAACGAACTGGAGTCTTATCGAAGCAGTCCTAAAGTATAGAAAAGATACTCGAGATATAACAACACTTAAAGAATATTACGGTGAGCTATGTCAAAGTTTAGGACTAGGAGAAATCCACGGATATAAAGACGCTAACAGCGATTCAATGACCTATCAAGAAGCAATTAAAAACGAATTCCTTTGGTTATTAATGTTAGAACCTAGCTTGGCACTAATCGATAATTTTGACGAACGATTAGAAGAAGAAGATACAAAAATAATTATCGAACACGTTGCTAAAATGGCACAGGTTGACGGAAGGGCAACAATTATCTTTTCAAAAGATAAATTAGTATTGGAAGCAGTTAAACCTACACATGTCCACGTAATGGTAGATGGCAAACTAATACTTAGCGGTGGAAAAGAACTATTACAAAGGATCCAAGAAGATGGGTATTCAAAGCTTTCTACAAGCTGAAAAGGGCGATCCTGATTGGCTGTTTAGCCCAGATGAATATTTTGGCAAACAATTTAAACTTAGCGATGCAAATACTGTTGAATTAAAAGATGGTCAAGCAGATAGCATAGTTCTTAGATTAAACCCTACAGAAAAAGGCATGCTAGCCAAACATTTAAAAATTGACGTTAGAGAACATGCCGACCTTGATGTTATTATTTTAAATGAATCTAGCCCCAAACTTCAGCAGGTTTTTCTATACGATGTAAAAATACGAGAAGGTGCAAGCCTACAACTAGGTATTTTTACAAAAGGTGGGAAATTTAATAAACACATCTTTCAAATTGAAATCGAAGATGGTGGAAGTTTAGCCAGTTATGGTTATATGAGTAATGAAGACGGTGGCGATACTGAAATTATTACCAAGGTTTTCCAACAAGGAGCCCAATCATTGTGTACGCAGTTAATTGGGGCTCATGCCGGTGAGGATAGTCAGACTGTGTATCAGGGCATTGTAAGGGTCTGCCCCGAAGCAGAAATAGCAGAAACAAGTTTAGAAAGTGTTAATATTGTTACAGGCAACGGAGGCCGCTGTTACAGTCGTCCTGAAGTTATTAGTGATAATGTCACTGCTAAGGTCCAGTACGGCAGTCAAACACAATGCCTAGATAGTAATATAACATTCTATCTAGCCAGCAAGGGGCTAGCACCGCAGGATAGTCAAGAATTAGTATTAAAAGGTTTCCAAGAAGCCATTTTTGATCTAATTAAAAAGGATGAGATTCGAGAAGAAGTTGTACAGTTATTCAATCCGCAAGAATAGCTAAATACCCTATAATACGGTAAACGACGGAATTGGGGCCGCTTATGTCCCAATAAATATAATATCGTAGGGGAAAAAATGGCAACTACATCATCAAATAGACTGTTAATTAATCTTGGTGCGCAAGCAAACGACGGAACAGGCGAAGCTATCAGAACAGCATTCGACAAGGTTAATCAAAATTTTGAAACAATTTTTAACGTAGCGGGTATTGGTTCGGGTCTGTTATTCACAAAATTAGCGGACGGACCGAAAGTATTAACTGCAAATAAGTTCATTGTAACTGATGCTACGGGTCTAACTGTAACACAAATGACCTTGACTGGTGCTAACGGTATTCAAATTACCGTCGATCAGCCCAATAAAAGAGTCGAAATTAATGCCACGATCACAAACTTAATCAACGACCCTACACCAATTTTAGCAAATAATCTACAGGGTGCAAATTATCGAGCAACAATATTCGGTAATCCAGTTGACGACAAAGACTTAACAACAAAGAAATGGATCTTTGATCACTTTGTTAATCGCGATGCTCAATACGAGTACATTTCTAGCACCAATCCGCAAACTGGCGCAAACAATACTACAACAGTTGTAGAAGGAAGCACTTTCCGCTCTAACGTTCGAATGGTGCTAACTGGTACTAACACTACAACTAACGTTGGAAAAGTTATTACAACATACGATTACACAACTACAGGTGTAACAAAAACATTAGATCTAACATTGGGTGCATGGCGAGAAAGTCACCTAACACGTAAAGATTACGTAGATACAAAAATTAGTTTACAAGGTATTGACACCGTTGACCCAGAGACAGGACAAATTAATCCTGCATTTGGTGCAATGACTGGCCCGTTGTATCTGTCAAGAGCTCCGACAGAAAATGACCCTGCCAACATGGCGGCTACAAAAGGATACGTTGACAATCAAGGTTTTCCAAGTCGTCAAAACTTTTATGTAAGTTTAAACGGTAATGATGCTCGCTATGACATTCCTCCGTATAAGCGCGGTCGTAGTTTGGCGTGGGCGTTTAGAACTATTAACCGTGCCGCACAAGCCGCACTACAATATTCAAAAGCATCACAAATTAAGCTAGGTGTTTACAAACGCAAGATAACAACTAACAATTATACAGACCCTGTTGTTATTAATAGCATTCTTCCGTCGGCTAATATTCCTAACGCCTTCCGTATAGATGTTACATATATTGGCGGAAATGGAACTGACTGTTTTATTGAACGCAGTATCCGTCCTGGACAATATTTGTTAGGAACAAACTCCTCAGCTATTGGTCAAATTTTAAACTTGGCTTTAGAAGCATCTAGTAACGTAACTGAATATTATGAAATTCAATATGTTGATTATGCTGATACATTTGAATCACCGATTACACCTGATGCAGTTTCAGGAACTGTAACTTTTAGATTGTTCGAACCTAATCTAATTGAAATTCCAGACTTTTGGGTAGGTTATAAATTTGTTATTGATTCAGGCGCCGGCGGTGGATCGGGTGTTATTCAAAGTGTAGGATTGTACTATGCACCTAACGGTAATGTATATGACGAAATTACTGTTAAGATGGATGTTCCGTTAATTGGCACTAGTATTATTAGCGGTGCTAATTGGCACGTTTACTCAGGATACTTTGAAGAAGGCGAAGAACTATGGTACGGCCAGCGATACAATAAATTAGAAATTTCACTTCTTGTTGAATCAGGTGAATACGACGAACAGCTTCCGATCCGTATCGGCGACAACATTTCTATCAAAGGAGATGAATTCCGTCGTACAATTATTAAGCCGGCGTATGTTAGAGGAACTACTCGATATTCTATTTCTACATCTAAATGGGCAGATATTTGGTTTAGAAGAGATACACAGGTAGACGGAATGATTGTTGTTTCACTAGACGAAACAACCAATTACGCAACTAATACTACTGTAACACCTGATGGTGTTACTAACGATGCTACTACTGGTGTTGTTACTTTTAGCCTAGGCTCAGGTAACGCTAACGCTTCGTGGATTAAAAAGGTGTTTGTTGGTGCTGGCGGCCGTGGTGAAATTACTTCCGTACAAGGTCCTACATTTACGGTTAACCTTGCAGAAAATAATTTAGGCACAAGACGGATTAATAATACCAATCAAATTTCCCCAGGTAGCTGGAACATTTATGCACCTATTAACTTTGGTTATCATTATCTAAGAGATCCTAGCAGGGCTGTAAACTATCTTGCAAGTCCTAATGCAGGTGGATACGACTTTGCTTCAAAAATTCTTTTAGACAACATAGATTTTATTAAAGCAGAGGTTGTTGGCTATATTGATGCAGTCTACGGCGGATCATTTGTTTATGACCAAGCTACTTGTGCAAGAGACGTTGGTCTTATTGTAGATGCATTAGCATACGATTTAAAATACGGTGGCATTAACTCATCGATCAACGCGGCAGATTTTTATTATTCTGCAAGAGTTAATGAAGTTATTAACAATGAACTTTCACAAACAGCAGATGCGTTTGGATACATTAATATTCTTGCCCAAGATTTATTCCAACAAAATACAGTAACTACAACATATAGTGCAGTAGACCAAGTTATCGGTACCGTCGAAGCTGAAGCAGGAGCTTCAAGCACGATTGCCGACTTAGTAACTGCTATGCAGGGAATCTTGCTAGCAGATCCAGATTTTAACCCTCCTAAATATAACAGCGAGATAGACATCTTCTTAATGAACGATGCAACTATGTTACGCTACCTAGGCGCCAATGGCCACGGTGGATTTATGAAAGTGTTAGATCCAGAAGGTCAAGTCAAATCTAAATCACCATATACACAAACATGCTCGTCATTTGCTCAAAGTAAAGGAAGACATCATTTTGCAGGTGGTTTCTTTGTTGATGGATTCACAGGTAACTTGCCATTAACTACAACGTCGGCCACAGCACAATCTGATACTGACGGAAATTTAATTTATGTACCAGTTAGTGGAGTTCGAAGACTTCCAGTATTCCCAACATTTTTTATTGTCAACGGAATTAAGTACGAAGCAGATTATATGCTTTCATACAATTCTGTAGCTGAGACAGGAACACTTGTATTAAACCCAAATAATCCTGGCGGTATTGCAGGTGTCTCAATTAACAGCGGAAACACGCAAAATGAGTTCACTCCAAACGTTGCTACCTTGCCTGTTACATTTAGTGGTCCAGGTACCGCAGGAAGTTTAACTGCGAGAGGTTATGCAACTACTAACGCACAAGGTAACATTGCATCAATTGTTGTTACATTCCCAGGTAAGGGGTATGAATCACAACCTACAATTTCTTTAGGTGGCGCAACATTTAATTTTGTAATCGGCGGTAATGGCGAAATTACGTCAATGACCATCAACTCTGGTGGCGAAAAATATACTACTGGCACAAGAATTAATATTTCTGCACCTGGCGGGGCTGGATTAACTGCTAGTGCAACTATTGTTAGCGTAGACGGCAATGGTGCTATTACTGCAATTAATCTAGTATCAGGCGGAACTGGATATGTATCTACTCCAACTGTTACATTTGGGCGCCAAGTGTTTAGCTCAAATATTGTTAAAGGGTTTATTGGTAACTTACCGAGCACAGTTGAATTAATTACTGCTGGTAATCGTTCTATGTTGGCGAACGACTTTACACAGTTGAACGATTTAGGTTATGGTATTTTTGCTACCAATGGCGGCTTCATCGAAAACGTTTCGATGTTTACCTATTACTGCTACACTTCTTACTATGCGCTTAACGGTGCTATATTAAGAACTATTACAGGTTCGAGCGCATACGGAACCTACGGTCTTGTTGCCGAAGGTTCTAATCCTAACGAAATTCCGTTACCTGTAACAATGCCAGATGATCTATCACAAATTGCTACAGTTTATAACGTGGCACCTTATACAAACCAAAAAGCAGGTGGAGATCTTTATGTTAATCTATCTACTATTGCAGGTTATGCTCCGTACTCAAATAGTGAGATAGAAATTAATCATAATGGTATTAGAAAAACATACAGCTTAAGAACTGCAAGACAAGTATCTGGAAATTTTTATGCTTTAAGTTTAGATACTGCTGGCGGCGGTTTATATGCGGCCGTTGCAAACAACACATCAATTATTATCAGAATAAAATATATATGGAGACTGTACGGATTAAATGCATCTTCATTAACCCGCCCAAGTACGGTTCTGACATTAAATGAACAAAGCACTTATAATTATAGAATTTTAGAATATACAAATTTAGGTAGTGACTATGTATTAGCTGAAAGCGATCAGTCTTATGACTATGTTCAAATAACTCCTTATAGCCAAGGCGGCCTTTACAGACAAGGTGTCAGTCGTCCAACTATTGATGTAGCAGGTACTGGATATAATTCAACTAGTACACAATATGGAGTAACATTTGCTACTCCGCCAACTAAGACTGCGGTTGTTAACGGTGCTCAAGGAACTATAGATGCCCCTGTTTCGACAGTATTAGTTGGAAGTGCAAGCGGACAGATTCATCCTGGTATGGTAGTTACTGGTGGTGGTGCATTAGCTAATCAGTATGTTACATGGGTGAGCTATGACCGAACAACGATTCAGACCAGCCAAACTCAAATTTGGTCTACTGCGGGCGCCACATTAACATTTGTCGGAACAACTGCAACCGGTTATGCAATGAACGACGGTGTTACTGGAATTGGTAGTATTAAGATTACTGATCCTGGTGTAGGATATGATACTGCTCCATTAGTAACTATTGCATCTGCTGGTGGGACATTGGCACAAGCCTCTGTTACATTAAGTGGTACCAGCGGAACTAATGTTATTAAAGTTCTTGCATTAAACAATTCCGACTCTGCTAGAATAACTACAGGCCTTTCAAGCTCGCCAGTATACAATTATGTGTTTGGTTATGAAGGTGAAACATATAAAATTACCGAATACAAGACTCCTACACAAACAGGATTTTCCTGGGGGGAAATTTCAATACAAGGATACAATACAGGAACTTCTGTATTAACCAGAGAAATGACTGTTGATCCATTGTATGCAGGTGTTAGTAAAAATACCAATGGTTCAATTACTGTAGAAATTTCAACGTTACGTGCGACTGCGCATGATATGATCGACATTGGTACTGGCGGTTACGCTACTTCTAAAATACCAAATGATTTATATGGACCTCCAACAATCCAACCTAATCAGGCACAGGAAGTTAGAGAAATTGGTAAGGGACGAGTTTACTATGTAACTACTGACCAAAGCGGTAACTTCCGCGTCGGTAAGTACTTTGCTGTTGACCAAGGTCGCGGCACAGTTACAATTAGCGCACCAATTAGCTTAACGGGCATTAGCAAACTATCGTTTAAGAAAGGCGTCGAAGTTGACGAGTTCTCTAAAGACGATACCATGGCGGCCAAGAGCCTAAGTAAAGTTCCGGTCGAATCTGCTATTGTTTCTTATATTGATCACAGATTAGGTGTTGATAAAACTGGTGCAGTTGATGCTGGACTAATTGGTCCTGGCATGATGTCACTAAACGGCGCTCTTGCAATGACTGGTTCGCTGGACATGGGTACTAACAAAATTATTAACGTTGTTGTTCCTACAAGTTCAAGTGACGGTGCTACAAAAGGATATGTCGACGGCAAAATTAGTTTAGACGGCATGGATGAAAATACCAACGACGGTGGACAGGGTGCTGGTATTATGGCCGGTCCATTACGGTTAAGTGCTGACCCTGTTACAATTACTGTTACAACTACTGGAACAGTTAGCGTAAGTGATACTGTTGTACGACTAGCAAGTAGCGCAGGAATTTATAAAGGAATGCAGTTAAACAATTCTGCATTTGCTGGCGGTACTATTGTTACCGACATAAACAACAGTCAAGCAATAACAATATCTGCAGGTGCTACAGGTAGTTTACCTGTATCATCGACTATTATTCTTGATCCTGTAAGACAGTCTGCAACTAAACGATATGTCGACCGCAAGACTCAATTCCAAGCATTACGTGATGTTGTGCTAACAAGCCAAGCGGATACAGACATTTTAATGTTTGGTGGGGCACTAACGGCAAGCAGTAACACATCTGTTCCGTTATATGACTCGGCTCGTAGTGTAGTTAACGTTGCAAACAATACTGCGGCTATTACAAACACATCAACTGCAAATGGTGGTGGTAGTGATGTAACACTATCACGCTCTGGAAACTCATTAACTATTAAATTAGTTGGTGGACAAGGTGCGGCAAATCCAATTACTAACCACCATATTAATAATGCGGCCGCTATTGCTCAAAGTAAACTAGCAATGAGCGCGGCAGGTACTGCGTCAAGTTCTGTAGGTATTACACAATCAAGTTTAGGTCTAGTGGTATTTGATCAAGTAATGTTTAGTACTGCTAACGGCTTTGCTACACTACTAACTGCTACTAATACAACTACAGGCATTGCGCCAAGTAAAATGCAATGGCCTGCCGCAGGTGGTGGTTTGCTTGGTGCAACCGATTTAGCTACCTCAGTAGCCGCTACTTATTTGTCTAGCTCAACTGTTCGTACATGGTTAGGTGTTACAAGTAACACAGCAGGTGGAACTTATACAGGTGCTGTAACATTTACTGGCGGAGTTACAATACAAACAGCCGCTCTTGACGCACAGGTTAACGTAACTACTCGAAATCATTACGCAGGTACAAGCAATACTTACGACATTGGTACTACTAGTACATATTTCAGAACTATGTACGTGGATACATTGTATGTTAAGACTGGTATCGGTGGTAGCGGTGCTTTTATTAATGCTAGTACTATTCCAAATTCTTCATTAGTTAACAGTTCTTTAACAGTTTCCGCAGGAACAGGAATGAGCGGAGGTGGTAGCGTTGGATTAGGCGGGTCAGTTACACTAACTAATAACGGTGTTGTTGGATTATCAAATGGCGGCCATATTACTGCAACAGGTACTGCTGGAGGAACATTCACATTAGGTTCCGATGCTACGAATGCTAATACCGCTAATACTATTGTTGCTCGTGACGCTAGTGGTAATTTTAGTGCAGGTACTATGACTGGTACTGCTACTGTGGCACAATATGCTGACTTGGCAGAACGTTATACTAGCGACATTGTCTACGAACCTGGTACAGTACTAGTGTTCGGCGGTGCTAAAGAAGTTACGTCAAGCACAGAAGCTAACGATAGACGTGTTGCAGGTGTTGTTTCTACTAACCCAGCACACTTAATGAATAGCGTCTTAGAAGGTATCGATGTGGCGCTAACTGGTCGCGTACCATGTAAAGTGGTCGGTATTGTTAAGAAAGGCGACTTAATGGTAACTAGCCATGTTCCAGGAGTAGCAATGGCAAACAACGATCCTAAGATGGGAACTGTTATAGGTAAAGCATTAGAAGATTACAATAGTCCAGAAGTTGGAGTTATTGAAGTTGTTGTAGGACGCATGTAATGACTTTAGCACCGAAGTGGATAACTCCGCAAGGAACTGTCGGAACTTTCCCCCAAGGAAAGAACGTTACATTTACTTTAAGTAGTATAGGTGCTAGAGACTTTGACTTAATTGCTGGCGATATTAGTACCGTCGGTTATTATAGTTTCCAAATTAACACCGGCACCTCATTTACAGATGTTACTACATTAACTATTTCCGGTACACCGTTTGCAGTTAATCAAAATATTTCCACTGAGTTTGTTATTCGTGCAACTAACCAATATGGAAGTATTGACCGGACATTTAATATTAATATTACTGGGCCGGTAGATCCTGAATGGATTACTCCAACTGGATATTTACAAGTAGGTCCAAATCTCGAACCATATTGTATTAATAGAAGTCGAGTAGATTTTACACTACAGGCAACAACTCTATTAGTTCCAAAGAATCAAAAGATAACATACTACATTGCAGAAAATGATGGACAGCTACCGCCAGGCCTAAGACTAAATCCTACGACTGGTATAATTAGCGGTTATGTAAATGATCAATTATCGATCGATTTCTTGGCCAGTAAGACTGGAGGGTATGACGCTGAATTTTATGACGGCTATCCCTATGACCATGCGTTGCTATTTGGAAATACAGTACAAGGTCGATTAGTTAGCATTACTAAAATATATCAATTTTATGTTACTGTAACTGACGGCATTTCAGTATCTAGACGAAAATTTCAAATACGTGTCGAAGATCCGAATACATTTAGAACTGACACTTCGCAGATTACAGACGACACTACTAACTATCTATCCAACATTGGATATCTAATTCCTCCTCTTTGGCTAGAGGTTGACAATAGTGTTTTACCTAACCCAAGTAATTTAGGCACACTTCGAGCAAACAACAATCAAGTAATTGATCTAAATGCATACGATCCGTATCCATTCGTTGGACCTATTGCATTTGATTGGGATTTGATAAAAGTAAATCCTGAAATTAGATTTTTGTCAAACTCTGAAACAAACACTATTGGCTTGCCAGTATCTAATTTATTAGGATCTCAATATTTAATTACACAACAAACTATCGGTGTTCCAGCAGTAGGTATGAGTTTACAATTAAATCCATACGTAAAAAATGCAGGATCAACTGTTTATCGAATTAACTCAGTGGAACAATACGGAGACAATGGATATAAACTCGGGCTAGGAGTAGTTACAACATATAAAGGCGAAGTTAATAGTACAAATGATCTCCCGTTATCAAATAGTCCCGGAGATATGTACAAGGTACTATCTTCTAATCATTATTTTGTATGTAATCAACTTCCAAATTCATTTATAGATATTGGCGTTAATGCTATAGGTTATGTAGACTACCAACTAGAACTTAGTGTCCCTGATATCACTACTTTGTTTATTGGAAGTTTAGCCGTACATCCACCCGGACTTGAATTAGATACTGAACAAGGTATATTGTACGGACGTATTCCATATCAGCCAGCTTACAGTAGAAATTATAGATTCACAGTTCGCATAACAAAAACAGATCAAGACTCGGGCGAAACAGTTGCAAATAATCATATTTTTAATTTAACATTAAAAGGTGATATTGAAACTACAATACAGTTCCTAACTGACAAAGTCGTAGGAACATTAAAGCCCGGACATACATCCGACCTAGCAATATTAGCCGAGCATACTTCTGCCAATCTAGACATAACTTATAACTTAACTGGAGGTAAGTTACCTCCAGGTCTGACACTAACTCCAACTGGAAACATCACCGGAGTTATTCCTACTAATATTCAAACAAACTTTGATATTGCGGCAACTGGATTTAATACAACAAGTTTTGATGTTGGTGCTACTACATTTGACAGAACATATACATTCAATGTAACTGCTAGAGACAGTTACCTATATTCAGCAGTAAGCAAAGATTTTACAATCGATATACTTGAAAATACTATTATTCCTTACACAAATATTTTTGTAAGGCCACTGCTTAAAAGAGAACAAAGAACATATTATCGAAGCCTTATTGAAAACTTCTCTATCTTTGACCCGAATTTAATTTTTAGAAGCGATGATCCGAATTTTGGTGTACAACATTCTATTAAAATGACCATTCAATACGGAGTTCAGAAAATAGACTTAGACAAATACGTTCCTGCACTTACATACTATTTTAAACGTAGAAGATATTATTTCGGAGAATTAAAGAGTGCGGTGGCTGTTGACAGCACTGGCAAGCATGTATATGACGTTGTTTACTTAGATATCGTCGACGATCAAATGATCGGAAATAAAATCAGCGTTGCGCAATCATTTACTCAAACAGTTAATGGTCAGCTAGTAACATACTACCCAGATAGTATTATCAATGAACAATTTTCAATTAAAGAGATCGAAATTGATGTCGGGCATCCGTTAAGTATAGATGATGAATATAGACCAAAATTCATGCAAACACTACAAACGGATACCGGAATTCCTTTAGGATTTGTTAAAGCATCTATTTTATGTTATACATTACCTAATCAAAGTAGCAAGATTATTAGTAGCATTAAACGATCGGGCTTTGATTTTAAACTTATAGATTTTGATATTGATCGTTTAGCTATCGAAAATCCACTAGATTATGACGGAACTCGATATTTGCTATTCGGAACTGGGGCCGCAGATACTGGATTCTACATCAGTACTGAAGACGATCAGGATCTCTTAACTGAAGACTCAGTCGAATTATCGTTATAAATATAGAACAAATGAGGATTTAACATGTCAAGTACATCAACTACTTTTATTAATAGTGTCAATACTACCTTTCCCGTAGCAGGGCAAGATAATGATACGCAGGGATTTCGCGATAACTATTCTAACATCAAGAATGGTATGCAGGCGCTGGCCAACGAAGTTTCTGTTATACAAGGAATCGGAGTAGTTAAAAATAGTACTAACGATTTTTCAAATACAGGCATTATTCAAAATGCTATATTACAATCCTCTAGCATTAAAACGTACCGTAATAATATCGGAGCAATTGGTGGAAATCAAACAGTCGATTTTACCTCCGGCAATTATCAAGTTTGGAAAATTACTTCTGCTACTAATCTAAGTTTTGTTAACTTTCCTGTTTCTAACTTTGGTGCAGTACAACTACAACTATATAGAGATACTGATACTACCACTACTGTAGCAGTGACCTTAGTAGCTAGTACAACTACTAGCATTTTACTCGATACTAAATCAGGTGCTGGAGTAACTAATCCTATTGCATTAACAACTTCTAGTCCTGTGCTATACGAAGTTTCGAGTATAAATGGTGATTCCGGCCCGTTACACGTTAGATTTATAGCAGGCCCATTTAAGGCTTCTTAATATGTTCAATCCGTTGCTTAATGATTTGTCCAATTTAAAAGACACTGAGTTAGACACTAAGATACACGAGTTAACTAAGAAATACTGGATATCTGCTCGTAACGGAAATGGTATGCTTGGGCAACAAATTTTAGTTGTTCTGGAAAGCTACAAAGAAGAAATGAGAAAAAGGCAAGCTGATCAACATAAATCTTTTGCCGAAAAACAAAATAAAGACCTCGACGATCTAATTCGGTAGTTGACAGTAGCTTAAAAATATGCTATAATGTCAATATGAAAATAACTGACTTTAACGAAATAATACTAGATCAACAGGACGTCTTTAATGGACTGTATTCTGGTAAAATTACTTCGTTAGATTTAATTAATCTCGATGATAGTAAGACTGTTAACCAGTTCAATCAAGCACGAAATCAAAACGCAGACCCGTTTCCATCGTTAATACAATTTAATCAAACGATAGAAAACATAGACGAGTTTGATAAACAAAATCAAAATAACTGGTTTATGCCCGACAAATATAAAACTTTAGATATTGAGAAATGGTTATTGGACTCGTGTCCAGAACAAAACTTAAATCGACTACATCAAGAACTAGTATTATTCCGCCAACATAATATGATCAACCTATTAAAATATCTTAAATACTTGGTTGATACAATGCGCTCTAACAACGTTGTTTGGGGTGTAGGTCGAGGTAGCTCTGTGGCCAGTTATTGTTTGTATCTGTTAGGAGTACACAGAGTTGATAGTATCAAGTATGGGTTAGACATACACGAATTCCTTAAAGGAGAATTAAAATGACAAGAAATGTTTATAGAACAATGCAGGGACGAGAAGTTGATATGGATTCATTGCTACAAAAAAATGAAACTATACCAGCAGTGGGTAATGTAAGAATGAACGCTCGCGGCGATGAGTTAGGCCAGGGTGGTAAAGTTGTACGTACACGAGAAGAAATCGTAGCCCAATATAGTAAAGATAGTGAGGAATAAATGGGACTTTATGATAGATCAGGTTCGGTTACAAAAATAAGCGGAACATTCCGCCCTTTACACGATAAAGTGTTTGTAACCGATATGGAGTTCGGCGAAGAAATTACTAAAAGCGGAATCGTATTAAAAAGCGATAACGGTAAAAGTGAAGGTGTTCGCCCAAGATGGGCTAGAGTATGGGCGATTGGTCCAGACCAACATGACGTAAAAGTCGGAGAATGGATTCTTATCGAACACAGCCGATGGACTCGTACTGTTCATTATGAAGAACCAGATGGTAATATTGTAGAAATACGTATGGTTGAATTAGACTCCATGATCATGTCAGCTGATGAAAAACCAGATGATGTTGTTGAGCGTCGTACACCTGTAGGTGCTGGCTCAAATGTCAACTTTAATATTCCAGGGGCGTAATGAAACAATATCAGCATCAAGATTTTAAATTTGATCCCAAGACCGATAAGGAAAAAGTTCTTCAACTAGAAGAAACTGTAACCAATCTCGAAAAACAGGTACAAATTTTAAATCAAAAGATTGCTTTCCTAGAAAGGCAAGATCAACGTTCTAGATCAAGTTTTGAAACTATTCAAAGCAGGATAAACGCTCGTAAATAAAAATAGGGCTTGACTAGCCCTATTCTTCCCTGTATAATAAGGGATATGATATTCAATAAAATAAAACAACTAAAAGAAGAAGGTAAACGAATTGGCATAACTTTTAGTCAATTTGATATGTTACACGCAGGGCACATTGCCATGCTATCCGAAGTTAAAAATCATTGCGATTATCTTATCGCAGGATTGCAAAATAATGCTCAATGGGATCGTCCGGAAAAGAACGCACCTATTCAAAGTATTGTAGAACGACAAATACAATTGAGCGCAGTTCGGTATGTTGACGAGATCGTTGTTTATAACACAGAAAAAGATCTAGAAGATATCTTGCTTACTTTGCCAATTGATGTTAGAATATTAGGTGTAGAGTATCAAGGCAAAGATTTTACGGGCAAAGAAATTTGTAATAAACGTGGAATTGGAATAATTTATAACGGACGAGATCACAGTTTTAGTTCAAGCAGTCTACGTAAACGTGTAGTCCAAGCGGAGAATGAGAAAAATGCAAAAATGTAATTCATGTGGTATTGAAATAACAGAAGATGCAGTACGAGCATGTACTTGGTATCAAGGGCGGTGCCCACATCAGCCAGCTATGATCGATGGTAGTCTTTACAAAGCTAGATTTTACAATTTGCTACAAGCAATCAAGAATTTTTTTACAAAGGGTGACTGCGATTGCGGTCATAAACACTAATATGGCAGGCAAGGGAAGTAGACGTAGACCAACAAACATTCCGTTGGAACAAGCAGATGCAAACTTTGAAGGCATCTTTGGAAAGAGAGTACCGACGTACTTAAAGAAAATGATTCCAGATGAGCCAACAAATGACTCGAAAGAAGATAAACCAAAAGAAGAAGGCAAAGAATGAAAGAACTATGGGTAGAAAAATATCGTCCGCAACGTATCGATCAATACGTATTCCGAGATAATCATCAACGCAAACAAGTAGAATCTTGGGTTAAAGACGGATCAATTCCGCATTTGTTGTTTAGTGGTGCGGCAGGCATTGGTAAAACTACACTTGCTAAAGTATTGTGTCACGAGCTAGGCGTAGAGTCTTATGATATTTTAGAAATTAATGCAAGTCGCGACAACAACGTTGATACTGTTCGAGAGAAGATTATTAACTTTGTACAAATGATTCCTTTTGGTCCGTTTAAAGTAGTACTATTAGATGAAGCAGATTATCTCACACCTAACGCACAGGCGATCCTACGTGGAGTTATGGAGACCTACAGTAACACTAGTAGGTTCATTCTTACTTGCAATTATCCGAATAGAATTATTCCTGCTATTCATAGTCGTTGTCAGGGCTTTCACGTTGAGAAAACCGATCAAACAGAATTCACTGCTCGTGTAGCATATATTTTAGCAGAAGAAGGCATTGAGTTTAATGATTCTACGCTAGACACATTGGATACCTATGTTAAAACAACATATCCAGATATGCGTAAGTGCATTAATATGGTACAGCAAAATGTACACGATGGAAAGTTAGGATTACCTAGCCAGGGAGATGAAGGCACGGCAGACTATAAAATCGAAATGGTACAGTTGTTTAAGGCAGGTAAAATACAGGCCGCACGTAAACTATTATGTGGATCGGCTCGTCCGGAAGAGATGGAGGAAATCTATCGCTGGATGTACGATAACTTAGACTTGTTTGGCAAGGATGACGAGACTAAGGATACTGCTTTATTGATCATTAAGCAAGGGCTATGTGATCATACGCTGATTGCTGATGCTGAAATTAATCTAGCGGCAGTATTAGCCAAACTAGCGAGGTTACAATGATTATTCATCCACATATAGGGAACGATACCCGCCGAGAAGTTATGGATTGGTGTGAGGAGAAATTTGGGCCGTACAATGAAGAAGATTCTGTATGGTTTGCTACATCGAACTACGATAGATCCAAAGATGGAACATTTGATATTCACTTTGAAGATACCTACGAGGCGATATGGTTCTTATCAAAATGGGGTGGCGAAGTAGTAGTAGATTTAATAAAGTCAGCTTAAAATAAAAAACCGCGTAATCCGGATTTTGCAGGTCTGATGGATTTACGCGGTTTCTCTTGAATATTGTTATGCTTTACTCGTTATCTAACTCCTTGTATATAGATAAAACTTCTTTGACTACAGGGTGACGTTCGATGTCTTTTGTCTCAAACCTTGCCATCGCAATCATACGATAATCACCTCCTTGGGCGTATAATTGACAAAATTCTAACAATCCGTTCTCCGTAGGACGGTCTGCTTGATTCAAATCCCCTGTTACCACCATTCGACTGCCTTCACCTAAACGTGTTAGCAACATCTTCATCTGGCTAGGTGTAGCATTCTGCATTTCATCTGCAACGATGTATGCGTTCTTGAATGTACGACCGCGCATATATGCCAGCGGTGATATCTCAATTACTCCTTCTTCTAGCATTTCTGCTATTTGTCGTGTGTGATAATACTCTTGAAAAACATCCATAATCGGTCTAGTCCATGGTTCCATCTTTTGATTTAATGTACCAGGAAGAAACCCGTGTTCCTCATCAACGCTTACAGCCGGCCTTGTGACTACGATTCTATCAATCACCCCCTCTTTTAACTGTTTAATGGCCCACTGAACACCCAACATTGTTTTACCCGTACCGGCTGGACCGATAGCGAAAGTGATAAATTTCTTGGGATTTTTTAGCAAATCTAAATATGCCTCTTGCGATCTATTTCGCGGGATGATATTAACTTGCTGTTTTTTCTTGAAATAAGTGTTTATTTCAATTGTGTTTTGGCTTTCGCCGTGACGGGTATTGCTTTGAGGAGCAGTACTGCGTCTTTTTGCGCTGTTTCTTGACAAATCTAATTCCTCCGTTTCAGGAAGACCTGCAAAGATATTTAAGACATTGATAAAAAAATGTGCTCAAATGGGCTTTTTTTGTCTAAGTGCAAATCGAACTAAATATTATCAGTTACTAGGAACCCTATATGCATGATATAGTAGACGTTATTAAAAATATACAAACACTCGCGGCCGACGATTCTGCTTTTAAAATACTCAAAGATTTTGAAAGAGTTCTCGACGAACTTGATTTATATGTGTTTGACAATTGGGAAAACGGTGAACTATTAAAAGGCCCAGACGTTAGTCGTTATTTTGTTAGTTGCAAATTTATGTGGCCACGTGAAGACATGCCTGATCCAAGTGGTGGGGAACGTCTGCTTGATTATGGCTGTCAAATCAAGTATCAAAAATCGAGTATCCTAGTACCACGTAAAGTATATAAGCCGAGCGACTTCCGCCCAGGCACAAAGAAAGGCAAAATTGATCCTCACCCAGTTTGGGTCGTAGAAATCGTAATGCCTAAGAAATTAATGCAGGACATCTTTACAGGCAAAGAACTTAAAGATAATATGAAGTATGCAGAAAGTATGCGTACACAAACAACAGACAATTTAACATCTCAAGTTGATGACCCAACAACACAAGTTGAACAACCAGATGCAACTACTATGGAGCCAACTAATGTCCCACAATAAATTGTTCGAAGGACTCCAAAAAGGTGATCTAGTAAACTGTGTAGAGAATATATTCACAGTAGATCAATTCACAAGTAAGATGGGCAACGACCGTGATGTTGCTGTACTACGTTTCCGTGTTAAGGATAAATTTCCAGCAATTGATATGATGGAGTTTATTGAAAAAGGGTACCCGTTTGTTCTAGATGCCGATATCAGTTCTGGAGAAGAACGTGATGGGAGATATTCCGTATTTGTTGAAATTGAAAGAAGCAAAAAGTTACCGGGTCAAATAAAAAATATTATCGAAGGACTTACTGCTTTAACAGATATTAATGATTGGCGTTTCCGCTTTCACAAAGAAATCGACGGTAACGATTTTTCAGAAGAAAGTATTACTGAAAATATTCCGTTAACTCCTGACGAATACGATACTACCTTAAACGAGCAACGCACTACTGATGTCAAAGAATTCTTTGATCAAGGAACTGCTGAAATTTCTGTTGATGAAAATCTTAACGTAACTTTTAGAAAGCCGTATGGTAGCCCACCGCTAACTGCGGAATTAAAATATTTAGGTAGCTATTCTGAAATTAAAAATAATTTACCGGGTGCTATACAAGTAGACGAAGCGAGTGCTTCACAAACAGTATTCCTATCAAAATTTTTAGGCAATTACGAAATACATAAAATCAACGGTGAATTCTTAGTCCGCAATGGCGACAAGGCCGCTGTTATAAAACTACATAAAGGATAAAAAATGTCATTTGAATTTGATTTTACTCAAGCAAAATTTGAATCTTGCGTTGGAAAACCACCGTATGCTGATCACTGGTTTGAAGCACTAAGCGAAATATTACCCGACTACGAAATTCATACCGTAGAACGTGTTGCGGCTTTCCTAGCTCAAACAGCACACGAGTCTGGAGGCTATCGTGCAATTAAAGAAAACTTAAATTACAAAGCAGAGAGTCTTTGTAAAGTATGGCCACGCTACTTTAATGCAGGAAATGCCGCACAGTACGCACACCAGCAAGAAAAAATTGCTAACAGAGCATACGCTAATCGTATGGGCAACGGTCCAGAAGAGTCAGGCGATGGTTGGAAGTTTTGTGGACGTGGACTTATTCAGTTAACTGGCAAAGACAACTACTCACGTTACGCACAAAGTTTAGAAATTAGTCTAGACGAAGCAAGCGAACACTTAACAACTTTTGAAGGCTGTGTACAAAGTGCCGCATGGTTCTGGGAAGCAAACAATTTAAATCAGTTTGCAGATTCGGGAGACATGCTAACATTAACCAAACGTATTAACGGTGGCACATTAGGCTTAGAAGATCGCATTAAACATTATAAACACGCTATCCAAGTACTAGGAAGCTAAAATGAATCAGATACAATGGATGTTTAGCATCATACCTGATGCAATATTGAACTGGGTCTATTGGTTTATCATTGCTCTAGGGATTACAGGCATGTTTGCTGGTTGGTTTGGCAAATTCATTCCTATGTACGGACGTTATATTGGTTTTATTAAACCAGTTGGCATTGCTTTAGTAATATTAGGGGTTTGGTTACGTGGCGGTTATGACGTTGAAATGTCCTGGCGTAATAAAGTCAAAGAAGCAGAAGCTAAAGTCGCTGTTGCGGAAGCCAAGTCACAAGAAACAAATGTAGTTATAAAGAAAGTTTACGTTGATCGTGTAAAGAAAGTTAAAGAGCTACAAATAGTTTATAAAGATCGTATTAAAGAAATTGAAAAACGCATTGACGCAGAATGTACTGTTGCTCCTGAAGCAATTAGTATTTTAAATGATGCGGCCAAACTACGTAAAGGTACAGTTACTATCGGACCGTTAGAACCTGTATTACCGGGAGATAAGAAATGAAACGTTTATTAGTTTTACTTTCTGTCTTGGTACTATCAGCATGTGTTACCTCAGTACCAGTAACGATGTCATTCCCACAAGTACCTGAAGATTTAAAAGTTGCTTGCCCTGATCTAAAAGAAACTGATCCGAATACTACAAAACTTAGCGAAGTTATATCAGTAGTAGTTGATAACTACGGACAATACCAAGAATGCCGCATTAAAGTAGATGCTTGGATTCAGTGGTATAACAGTCAAAAGAAAATATTTGAGACAATCAAATGAAAAAATTAATCATACTTGCAGTAATCAGTTTGTTGCAAGGGTGTGCATTGTATGATGCATACTTTATGGCACGATTTGATAATAACGAATACTTACTGATTAATAAAATTAGAACTGAAGCAAACTTAGGTGCGGCTAAATGTGGCAAGCCAGAAGTAATCGAAGAAGTTGATCGCGTTTGGCGTACTGCTGTTGAGTTTAAAAACTATACACAAAGTATTCCACGTAATCAAGAAGCTACTAAGATGGCCAGCGAATTAGCCGAAATCGTTAAGGGATTGAGCGAACGATATCACGGAAAAGAGCCAGTTAGTATAATGTATTGTACTACAAAGTTTAGCAGTATTGAGCGTAATGCTGTTAACATTCAAAATGTTATAGGAAAGAAACCAAGATGACTATCGAACAACAACTAGAAGCTATTTTTAACACAGGTGATCCTAATATGCAAGATCTTGCTAATCGTGCAATGGCATTAAAGCAAGCATTAGAACAACAGCAAATTAGCGCAGGGGAATATACAGAAATGATCAATGATCTGTATCACGAGAAGAATATTAACGAAAGCGTACAAGATTTACAGCTAAAAGAGAACATTAATACAGCAATGAACGCACTGGTAAATCTAGCATCAATGTATTAAATAAGAGTACAGTAAGGAGCGAACGATGGCACTAATCGATTCAGTATTAAATTTAGTAAACAAACAACCAAAAGATCCGGATGCACCGAAGCCTCCGGTAGGATCACGTTCAGAGCGTGAAGCAAAATTAAAAGACAAAGCAGGTATGGTTATCTCTATCTTTGCTCTGTTGTTAGCAGTCAACGCATGGTACGGCGGCAAGTTAGGTAGCACAGTATTAAACAATACATTAGGTGCTAACAATACATGGGCACAGTATCAAGCCAAAGCAGGTCGTGGCGTTAGCTACGAGATCGCGGCTAAGACAACTAGTGATCCAAAAATTAAAGCAGAGTTCATGGCTGAAAAAGAACGCATGGATTCTGACAAGAAAGAAATTGCCGAAAAGGCAAGAGCTATGGAAGCTCTACGTGAAGAAGCTAAAAAATCTAGTCCATGGATTGGTTATGCAAGTACAGCATATCAGTTAGCAATCGTTGTGCTATCAGCAAGTATTCTTGCAGTTAGCATGGCAATGTTCTGGGGCAGTTTTGCTGTAGCAGGAGTTGGAATACTATTAAGCCTAAACGGCTTATTCTTATGGTTTTAAAGGACACTATATGAGCGAAGAATTAAAAAGCGAAAGCGAAAAGAAAAAAGAAGATTGGATGAACAGCAAATGGCGTCCAATGATGGGCTGGATGTATATGCTAATATGTCTAATGGACATGGTAGTATTCCCAGTGCTATGGAGTATTTTACAAGCGGTAACTCACACAGCTATTACACAATGGAATCCATTAACATTGCAAGGCGCTGGACTATTCCACATTGCAATGGGTGCGGTACTTGGTATTGCGGCATTTGGTAGAACACAAGAAAAATTAAACGGAGCAAACAATGGCGGAGCACAAATATCAGCACCATCAAGTAACTTTACAGCACCTAGCGCACCATCAGCAGGATTTGGTACAACACCAGGGGGATTCGGTTCTCCAGCACCAATGTCGCCTGCCTTCGGAGCACAACCCCTGGGCGGCGGAAGCGGCTTTGGAAGCGCACCTCCAGCGTCAGCACCAAGCGGCTTTGGTAGCAGTCCAGGATTTGGAGCGACAGCGACTCCAGCCGTAACAGCAAGTGGTAAGAAGATTGTCCCAACTGACGATCCAGTTTTATAAAGGAAGATAACATGAAAAAGTTTTTAATTGCACTAAACATTGTAATTTGGTCTGTTGTATGTGTACAACTATCACATGCCGAAGCAGTAGTTAAAGAAGTTTGCACACCAAAAGTAGACAAAGCAGGTAAAGCTGTAATGGATAAGAAAACTGGTAAGCAAGCCGAAGACTGTAAGAAAATTAAGACACATAAGAAAGTAGAAGGCGACAAGGTCCCAGACGGTAAGAAAAAGTAATCCAACTTTTTGACAAAGCAAGGACTATAGTGTATAATTAACACTATAACCTTGCTTATTTTTATGGACTATTATTCTACATTAGGTGTACCGAGAAACGCTTCTCAAGAAGATATCAAAAAGGCTTATCGTAGCCTTGCGATGAAGCACCACCCTGACCGAGGTGGTGACACAAACAAATTTAAAGAAATAGAAGAAGCATATCGTGTTTTAGGTGATCCTAATAGTAAAGCTGAATACGATCAACCAAAACAACAAAGTCGCCATATGGGCGGAGGATTTGACGTACCGCCCGGGTTTGAAGGATTCTTTGGCCAATTTGGCGGCAACTTTTCAGACCTTTTTAGGCCACAGAGGCCTCGTAATAGAGATTTAAATTTTCATACTAGAATATCTCTCGAAGACGCATTTTATGGTCGAGAACTAATGGTAAATTTTTACAAAGCAAATGGGCAGGAAAAAATATTAAACGTTAAAATACCGGCAGGTATACAAAACGGAATGACTTTACGACTTTCCGGAGTTGGGGATGATAGTATGCCCCATGTTCCGACAGGAGACGTTTTAGTAACTATAGAAATTTTCCCCCATCCAGAATTTACTAGACAGGGTGACGATCTAATTAAAGATATCACTATCGATTGCATAGATGCTATGCTAGGAAAAGAAATAGAAATATCTACAATAGACGGCAAAAACTTAACAGGTAATATTCCTCCAGGAACACAACCTGAATCTATTCTTAATATTTCAGGTCATGGGATGCCTAATATAAACAATCCCGCATCAAGAGGTCGATTATTGTTGCAGATAAAGATGACTGTACCTAATTTAAATACTAGTCAGCGAGACCACTTGAGTAAATTATATAATGTTTGAAATTGTAAAATTCCCCGATCCTATACTAAGGAATCAAATGCCCCCATTTGATTTTGTCAATCCTATCATGGATCCAAAAGAATTAGAAAAACGCATGATAGATACTATGATTAAAAATTGCGGATTAGGTCTATCTGCCAATCAATGCGGTATTGAAACTAGCGTGTTTGTTATGGGCCATCCCCAAATGCCGGAAAATTCTACTGCATTTTTTAATCCAAAAATCGTTGCAAACACTAAAGAACTTAAAGATCTTGACGAAGGATGCTTGAGTTTTCCCGGAATTTATGTTAATATAAAGCGTCCCACAGCAATTAAGGCACAGTGGCAAGACTCCGATGGCAATTTATGCGAGGGCGAATTCAGCGGGTATGAATGTAAATGTTTCCTACATGAATACGATCACTTGCAAGGTATCGTATTTTCGGACAGAGTTAGCCAGCTAAAATGGG
>Ga0209087_1000020_pt1 | contig 104125 bp, 113 predicted proteins | sample S_130805_EF_Meta_FD_187321 | JGI IMG/M metagenome (GOLD analysis project Ga0209087, IMG submission 187321) | Freshwater microbial communities from Lake Simoncouche, Canada to study carbon cycling - S_130805_EF_MetaG (SPAdes) (version 2) | ecosystem: Environmental > Aquatic > Freshwater > Lake ... | reverse complement strand
GTACCCCCTACTCAAGCTTCACATATCAACGGAACCCTAGTAACCCGATCAAGATCCAAGTCCTATAAGCAGGGGTTGTATCTGTTTCACAGAGCCCCAACCATTTGTTGCCTTAAGTTAGCAATTGCCTTTGACGCCCAAGTCCAGACCGGGTATCGCACCGTTCCTCAATGGGGTTGAGTCATGTCACTCAACACAGAGTCGTGATAAATTTAATATTGTGACAGGGGATGTATGTTTGGCTCTAATAATTCGTGTAGTTGCCGTGTGTTTGTAAATTTTTCTAATTGCCAAGTTTTGAGATTGAGATTGTGCCTATAGATCAATGCATGTTGTATTGCAGCTTCCTGACAGATGTCCAAGTTGAATCTTGTTAGATCAAGATTGTATCCTTTGACCACGTAGTCAATGATGATGTCAAAATACCATATAAAAAATATTCTATCTTTGTGTACTGTTTTCCACTGTTGGTATATCTTGATCCAGTTTTCTAAATTTTTTTCATTGATGTCTAAATCCAAATATCTAAACAAATCACTGACTCTATCATCAAACCTATCCCATAGTTCCATAGCATTGACATGATAGTGATCAACATCTAGATTTATTTCTTCTGTTATTTTTAAAGTGTCAAATGGTCGGAAATTCAGTGCTAAAAATTCTCTAGTGTCCCAGGTATTGGTGAGCGTTTGTTGATCCCATATGTTTTTTGACTGTTTGAAAAAGAAATTAACATAGTCATCAAATCTATCTTGATCATTGGTCAGCATGATATCACTGTCAGACAACGAAGGAGTTGGGTCCGACCCAAATCTTGTTTTAAAATGACAACGATACAGTGCCTGTTCAGGAGACATGGTGAGTATTATAGATTTTGATACGACTGGTAATAACTGTTCAATGTATGGTGCTGATTCAGCAAAATAATTAAAATAAATTGTTTGAATGCGGTCTGATTGCTTGATCACGTCTGGAATGATCAGATTGGCGTTTTTTCTATCTGCTATTACATTTGGAAGAAAATTATGTGCATTGATGTTTGTGAGTGGTGTGTTGGTTACTGGTATTTGAGTTTTTTTGTGGATTGAATAGTAATGACTGTGTCCTGCCAAATAATAGATAGACCATTCTAAAAAAGTCCCACCAATGGCCGGATCTGTAAAAATTGCTATCATCTATCGGACTATATCTTGTTTAGTATTTGACGGCCATGTACCCTTACCTGTATATGGCCATTGTAATAATCTTGCGATTCCAATACCTGTCTACTGAACTGCTCGCGTGCCTCAATGTATGAGCATTCACTCTTGCTTGCACAGTAGTAGAGTATTTCTCTGGTGAAATTGTCGGTGCCTAGTTTTTCGATGTCTGCGGATAGTTCCACGCTGGATCCATAATATTGTTGCCAATCTGAATCAATCTTGCTTCGTATCCGTTTTTTCTTTTTGATGCCGTTTTTTTGTTTGACTGTTCTGTAAGTGGTTTTTGAGAACTTTGCCAGTTTTTTGCCTATGTATTTGCGTCCAGTGAGATTATTTGTGATCAAGTAAACAAACCCCACACATGAGTCGGGCAATGTCTCTACTGGGGTGTTTTGATATAGCCATGTCATGTTGCGGTTTTATTACTTAGGTCACATAGTTATGCCTTTTACCATGAAGTTGCGTATTTTTCATCAACAACAGAACTGGCACACTTGGTTTGGCATTCCTGCCAACGATAAGTTTCTAATTCTGTTGTCCAAAAAGTATCTGATAATACGTGTTCTAATGTGTGATTATGTAGATTGAATTTTTCTGCCTGTTGTTGCCATGATTGATTGTGAGAATACCGATTTGCTACCCAGCAGCAGGGGAATAATCTGCCACGGGCATCAATGTATAAACCCTTGTTGCCTATTTTACACAACGGAGTCACTCCGTTGATTGATAATGTTTCTTGAAACAGTTTGATATTTGTTAAACTAATTGGTGTTTCTGATCGGTCAGAGAGATTGGTGATCACACGTTCAAATCTATGTGTACTGCTTACAAAACGATCACTGGGTTGTAATGTATCCAATGCTCCGTAAGAAGGATATACACTACCAAACTTAGTGCTGAGTGTGAGTTGGAACCGGTCAACCCCTAGTTCCTTGGCTGACTCTCGCATAAAGTCTAATCTATGTTCATTGAACTTGAATGCAATAGCAGCCCAAACTATTTGACAATGACTTGTGGACCGTAGAGCCTGCAATCCGGCAATGATGCTATCATAGTCACTATTGACTCGATATTGATTGTTGCTTACATTATCATAGCCATCAATGCTAAAATGCACACTATCGTTTTTGTCTAGGGTTTTTCCTAGTTGTATCCACCATGGGATCTTTTTATGACTACCATTGGTAACAATTACAATCTCTACAGGTTTGATACTTTTAATATACTGTATGATATCAATCAGATCATGTGCATAGATGGGATCACCATCATCGCCGCAGAATGTGATCTTCTCTACATTTTTTAACACAAACTCCGAAGTGAAATTGCGTTTGAAGAATTCTAGATCTAGTTCAGTATTGATCAACCCATTGGGTACTTCTTGCCGAGCGCAACGAGGGCATGCCAAGGTACATTTGCTAGATACTTCAATATGAAAATGCCAGGCAGCTAACATAGTTGCACCTCTCTTTGCCATTGACTATTGAATTTATTTTTTGAATCTTTAGTGCTGCAAGTGGTCTGACAGATAAGATTGGGACTGTCTGACTTCCAGGTTGGCTGCACTTGTTTGATATCCGTGATGGCATTTGATCGATCTCTGCCTAGCCAACAGCAAGGACTTATCTGCCCTTGTGCATCTATATAAGCACTTTTTTCTTCAAGTACATGACATCGTATTGGTCCTTGTTCGTACACAGGTATGTGCCATCCCAATGGTGTTTGTAGATTTGAATTCAATAATTCTCGACTAGAGATCTTGGCCCGAAACCACTTGAACCCCATGTCTCTTGCTAGTTGTTCGCATTCGTCTACTTGATGTTGATTGTGCCGATATACCAACATATCCCAATGTGCAGATCCACCAGCAGAGATATAAGCATCTGCATTGGCCATGAGTTTTGACCAATCAACACCACGTCGGTAAGTGGCATTGGTATCTTCCAACCCATCAATACTGAATACAACATAATCCAGTTGCTGGTTAAACATGTGACCTAACTCGTGCCACCAAAATGTGTTCTGTATAGCACCATTGGTGTTCATACCTAGTGTGATGTTGGGATTGAGTTGTCGGAACCAGCGATAGATATCCAATGTGTGTTTTGCGGCAGCCGGATCACCATATACCCCGCACATGAATACTTTGTCGAGATTTGATATCACACGATCGCTGAAATGTTTCTGTATGTGTGCGATCGTGAGATGGTGTTGCTGTTTCTTATTAAACGAAGGATCAGTTTCTCTAGCACACAACGGACATGCGGCCTGACACACATCTGTGGACTCTAAATGTAAGACTTTGATTCTACGCAAGTTCTATATCCGTTGAATATGAAGTGAAGCCATTCTCTTTCACTACCTTGAGAATGTTCTCTACTCTGCTGGTTAACTCGTCTCTGTGACTGACCAACCAAATGCTTTTATGTCGTTCTCGGCTCATCTTCTTCAGCAAAGCCAACGCATTCTCTACACCTTGTGTGTCCAATCCAGAATCAATCATCTCGTCGATGAACAAGATATTGATGGGTTGATACAGACTTTCCCACACATCGCGGAACGCCCAACTCATACTCAAGATCAATCGATTGCGTTCACCACGTGATAAGTTGTCAAAGTCCAGTTCACGGCCTAGTTCTTCGATGCTCACTGTGAGATCGTTCTGGAACTTCACAGTATGCGGCAATCCAATACGATCAAGATAGTGTGTGAGTCTGCTGTTGAGATAACTCAAGTTCTGGTCGATGATCTTCTTACGCACAAATGAATCTTTGCTGGTAAGCAGTTTGAGCAAAAACTCCTGATGTTCTTGTACTCTAGTGAATTCGTTTAGAGTGTCATAAGAAACTGCCTGCAATGCTTGATTCTGCATTTCCGTGATCTGTTCGCTGTAGGGATCTGATTCGGAAGACCTGGACACAAGATCCTTGTTCAAGGTATCCACAGTATTCTTGTGATTCAATGCCTGTTCCAGACTGTCGTAGAACACTTTGGGTGCTGTGCCCAATGCACCCAGTTCTAGCAATCGACTTTGATGTTCTAATCGTTGTGTATCGTTGGTCAACAGTTGCAATGCAAGTTCTTGCAAGGTCTTCTCACGCTGTGCTTTCACAGAGTCAAGGCTGTTGTCGTGTATGTCTGTGCCGCAAGCAAAACATTTGTGGCTGGCGATCTGATTGAGATCCTTTTCAATCTGGGCTTTTTGTTTTAGCAGCTTTGTATCGTCGGCATCGACCTGTCGGATCCAACGATTGGCTTCGTCTATGGCTTTCTTGCCTGCATTGTATGTGTCGAGATCTCTGTGTGCCTGGACCTCTGCGCCAATGTCGATGTGTTCAAGATCAGCAATACCTTGTGCTAGTGCTTCTGTATCTTCTGTTTGTTTGCGTAGCCACAAGGTTCTGCGTTTTTCTAAGCTGGCGATCTGTTCTTCGATGCGCTTGTTGGCTTCTTGCACAGCACGGATACGCAGTTCCTCTGCTTGGATGGAATCCTTGGTTTCTCTGTTGAGTTCCTTGATACGATCGGCTCGCTCGCTCAACAACGTGATACCTAATAACTGTTCGATAATGGTTCGTTGTTCGTTGGCTTTGAGACTCAAGAACGGTGGTGTGTAAGTGTTCAAGGCAACAATGTGTTGGAACATGTCGTGGCTCATACCCAACACACGTTCGATGGCTTCTTGTGTTTCTCTTGAATCGCCTTGTGCCTCGTCCTGTGCTGCTTGATGTTCGTCGTTCACATAGAACTTGAGCACATTAGGTTTACGACCACGTTCGATTCTATAGTTCTGCCCGCCAACACCAAAATCCAGGCTCACAAGCATGTGTTTAGCATTGGTCTTGTTCACAAGATTGTCTTTGCGTATGTTCGATAGTGCTTGGCCATACAGGGCATAACTTAGCGCATTGATGATAGTAGTCTTACCTGTGCCGTTGCGAGAACCGTCACCGCCCATGTCTAGGTTTTCGCCCAGTACCAGTGTAAGGTCTGAACGATCAAAGTCGATGGCCTGCGTGGTATTGCCCACACTCATGAAATTTTTAACAGTTAACTTTTTAATTTGAATCATAAATTCGGAGCACGATTAGTTATATAGTATAGCATATCTTTAGTAGAAGTAAAGTACTGATCTTGATGAAAAGGCATTTCCTTGTGGTAGATGTTTTCTAAACACCCATTGATATAACTTTCCTGAAACATAGTTAGTTTTGGAATATGCATTTCGATACCGGATCTAACCGATTCAACTATGAGATCGCATTGTTTTTTGTGAGATTGATAAGGTATGAAATTTAAAAAGTTTTTGTGATATTGGTAAAATTCTGAAGAGAAATCAAATTCTCTCTCTACAAATTTTTCTATAGATTTGATGCTCAGCACAAGATTGTCAATATTGTAGAAAGAGGAAAAATTAAAATGAAAAACTTCACACTGGGCAGGGTATACCATCAACTGTTGTTTGAGCCAGTACCCATTCATGCTGGTATTTTTAAAACCAAATTTAAAAAACTCTCTAAGTACATATCGAGGAATAGATGACTGTGTTCGATCTAAAAATGGATATGCGGTATAAATTTGTTCTAAAGTTGATTGATAGAAACTGTTTAATTTACTAACAGTATCAGTTTCAAGATTGTCATTGTCGATGTTTACGTCACCTGCACGTAATAGACTCACTGATGATACTAGCAACAAATCCATTGGATCAAATCTAATAGATATTATTTTTTTGATACTTGTTAGTTTATCTGCATAAAGTTCGGACCAATGTTCAGCATGAAACAATCTGTTGTTGTTATAATCGAGTGTTTTATTATGGCTTGTTCCTGTTGGTGTAAATGTATCGGGCATGTCAGGAGTAACATTGAAAAATTTGTTGAGTGTTTTTTCAAGGAAATGTCCGTGAGTTCCTGGCACAAAATCGATTGCAATCATGACAGTCATGATTAATTAAATTTCTTTTGAAACCTAATAGAGACATGCATCAGATCAGTATCGTAGGTAATTTTTTTTACAATGTATCCATGGATCTTAAATTTTGCAAAATTGTAAAATCGATCAACTAATCTGTCGTCATCTATGAATGTCAGTGACTGCTCTAGTATTACGGTGTTGGGCATGTATTTGTCAGTGACATCCGTAATAATTTCAGACAACTGATCCAACGTCCGATACTTTAACAAAGGAGATCGATCAAATACCACAGCGCAGTCATCGACACACACAGATGGCCAACCAATAAACTGATCTTGTTGGTTGTCAATCAAACGGTCAAAGTATGTTTTATCTAACTCAAACTGTTTGACTGTTTTGATTGTTTCTAACCCAACGATGGATTTCTGCGTAAACAATTTTTTATAATGCCACCCGCAGCAATCAACAAGAATAACTTGGGTTTCTTTTAGAGAATCTAAATTGACCAATTGATTCTTGGTTGAATTTTGGTGGTGGTACATGGCAAGAAAAAAATCACTTTTATTCTGTTTGGTTACTTTGGTTTGTTGTTTTGTTTCCATAAAGCCACGTGAGAGGTTGGACAAAGTTAAAATATCTACCCAGGTCTTGATCAAAATATCCTGACTGCTTGATTGAATATCCAGATAATCGAATCTGAATATCAACGAAGTTGATTAAATCTTTACCTTTGTCTTTTGATAGGTTTACATCAATCACAGTGTCGTTGCCTTTGATACAGTACCGATTGATCCCAATGTAAAAAGTTTTTATTGTATCTGTTAGTTGAGTTTTACATGTTGAGATCAATTCAGAACACCACATTGATTGGTTTATTATCAATACTAAATTTTCAGCATGGTCGTCTTGATTCAAGACGTTTGAGAACGCCAAATCGTGCCCTACATACTTTACCGGCTGGCCATCGAACAATTTTAAAATTATATTGTCTTGATCACAAGTAGTCTCTCCTAACTGAACAGATCTCCAACTCATAGATTCTGATAGATTTTTAGCAGCAGTCGGTTGTCATAGAATTCAGATTCAATGTTGGTGATCTGATCTGTCACGATCTGATCTACCGATTCAAACTTAATCTCACCAGGTGCCATGTCGGTGTCCACTGACGAGTTCTTGTTGGGTATCAGGGCCATCTCTCTGAGACTGTAGTCTCGGATGTATGTTTCCTTGATGAAGTTGGCTTCTTCGTATGAAATCTCAATGTCCAAGTTTACACGAACATGCATCCTGGGAGCAAGCAATGAGGCAGCATTGTCGATGATGTTGGCCAGTCCCAACACACGATATCTGGGTTGGTCGGGCCAGGCATGATACACAGGATCTCGGCCCCACTCTAACACAGTAAGCCCGCGAGCATCGTCACCGGCATCAGCATAGTTGTGTGGAAATGCATTGCCGATATAAGTGATATTTTTCTTGGTCTGGCGTTTGTGGAAGTGCCCGGTAAACACATGTTCAAAGTTGTTGAAGTCTTCTCTGCGTACTTCGCCGTGATCCGGCATCTCTACCATGGCGTTCATCAAGTAGCCGGGCAGTTCAAAATGCCCGAACATGTACTTGCCCTTCAGCCGAGAGATACGCTTATGATCGTCACCAACCAGCCAAGGAGCAATAACCACATCACCACTGGAAAACCAATCGTTACAAATTTCAACATTGGGGAGGTGGCGTGCCCATTCAACACTTTGAATATCACGCTTGTCCCTATAATATAGATCGTGATTTCCGGGAATAAAATATACTCGATCAAAGTTGGCATTCATGTGCTCCAGTGCCCTAAGGCTGTAGTTCAGTGTGACGATGTTGAGACTGGCTCGGTTGTTGTGCCAGTCGCCCAAGAACATGCAGGTTTCACAACCTTCCTCTCGGGCTTTGGCAGTGGCCCACTTTACAAAGTTTAGGCAGTCCTCATTGTGAGTGACACTGTTTGACTTTAAGCCAAAGTGGATGTCAGTGAAGATCGCGGCTTTACGGAATAGATTAGTCATCCTTTGATTATACTACTCATCCAATGTGCTTACAACCGGTCCGGACATGGCTTCCATTGAATGTTTGCCGGAATTCTGTCTAGTCCAACTAGGATTGAGTCCGTTCATCTCCAGGATGTCATCTCGGATGTTCTGCATCTTCTTCTCGATGTTTAAGATACGAGTGAATGAGTTGGTGATAGCAGCGGTGTAATACGCAAACGGATTCTGTGATTTGGATTCATCAAACTGCAACCCAATCTGGCTTAACTGTAGTAATGCCTGCCCACGCATCTCTTCATTATAGGTGTATCCACGCCAGTTGGATCTTGTGGCATAGCGTTCACACAGTTTCATAAACATTTTTGCCAAGGTGCGGGTCATCTCGCCGTGATCTTTGCTAAACTCTCCGGTTTCAAGATCACCACGCCAATGGCTCTTGCCAACCAGGACGGGTTCTTTGTTTTCATCCACACGATAGTGGAAGAACGGAGGAAAGTTCACCCGCATGTGTGTGGGATCTAGGATGGGTTCGTCAATCAATCCTGCCAATGGATCATCCTCTACTGTATCATCCAGTTCAAGCAGATCTTCTAATTTGCGCTTTTTGGCAGCGGCTTTGGTGATCTTTTTGGGTGCCATGGGTATGTGTTCCCAGGTCATGATTCGAAACACAATGTCTGTGTTGGGGATTTTTTTAGGATCTACAATCTCACCAGTTTCACGCTTGATGCGATCTGCACGATTTCGGCGTGCCTCTGCTGTGGTTTTTTGGTTGATTTTGCTTACGCTGGGCAAGATGATGTCGTATTGGTGGTCTAGATCAGGATTGATGTAGGAACAATAGTTTTTCTTGCTTAGGTGTATTTCTTTGAGAATATCTCTGTTGTTGAGATAATTGGTTTTTGGTGTTGCTCTTGCGATGGTGGCCATCAGGCAGTATCCTTAAAGTAGTATTTATTATAACACAGATTGCGGGTTTGTCAATGGTTATAAACTGGGCAGATTATTTTTTGGGTAAATAAACACATGGACTCTACAAAATTAAAATTAGATTATATTGAGTTTGCCGAGGTGGATGACATCTGGGTTCGCGCCTACTCGGTAAAAAAAGCCCGCACAGTGATCAGTCAACATGTTCACGTTCACGACCACATCACTTTAGTATCCAATGGATCAGTGCGTGTTTGGCAAGACGATACCGAACCCACAGAATTTCATGCTCCTGCAATAATCACTATCCCTGCAGGCAGCCGACACAAATTCATGGCGCTCACAGACGATGTAGTGCTGTGTTGTTTACACAATCTACGTGGCACCGGGACTGACTTTCCGGAATCAATCGGCCAAGCGGAGGTAGCACATGCCATTTGATTTTAACGCATTTGACATAGGTGAATCCGCAACCGCATTTAATGCAGCCGAACTCACAGGGCTTGATTCGTTTTCGGCTGCCGCCGAAGCCGGTATCACAGACGCCAATGCTTTTGATTTCGCCCAAGGCCCTGATGGGTTTTTAGGTTCTGCTATACCCGGTGCTGGCGGCGATCTTGGTCCAGAAGGGTGGTATAATGTTGATTATGATCAACCATTTTATGGTTCAGATACTCAATCCGCCTTGTTTGATGGTGGTAGTGTTGATGGGTTTGCGCCTGACTACGATACCCGCTTCGAGCTGTCTAATATTGATGCCGGGGCCTCAGTTGATGGTAACATTGACCCCACAGCAGGCGGTCTACGTATAGAGGATGTAGGACCATCTAATTTTGAACCCGAATTTAATCCTTATGAAAGTGCTGCTGAGACTGCACGGCTGGAGAGATTTGCTGAAACTGGATTTCCAGTTTCGCAACCCGGCTTGGTAGATCAGATCACAGGAAGATCTGCATTGTTTGCGGATCAAATCAAAACCTCAGCGGCCGGTGCAATAGATAGTGCTACCGCCGCACTCAAAGCCCAAATACCCGATCTTCAAAAGCAACTCATATCCAAAGCTGGTGAAGTAAAAAATCAACTGATAGGTCAAGCAATTGGTGCAGCAACAGGTGCCGTAAAATCATACGTGGCCGGCGCATTGCCTGCACCTCTTGCCAAGGTAGCCAACAACTTAGTTGACAAAGCAAGCAATAATGCAGCGTCTGTCTTTGGTGCTACTCCGGTCTCAGCCGCAGCCGGCGGCGGAGGTGGTGGCGGTGATGGAGCAACAGGAGCCACTTTCGCAGGTGGAGGCGGTCCTGGAACCGAAACTGCGGCAGCAGTTGACAGTGCAGCCGCTGGCCAATCAGCAACTCCAACAGTTAGCCTAGCAGCAGTGGGTAGCGCAGCAGCCGTGGCTGCCTCTGATGCAGGGCAAGCAGCCGCAGCAGCATTGAGCAATGCAGCAGCAAACGCAGTGGGCAGCGCCGCAGCAGTATTGTCTAACACAGCAACTGGCTTGGGTGCCAATGCGGCAGCAGCAGCGGCAGCAGCATTTGCTCCTAATCAAATATTAGATCCTCAACAGGCAGCCGCTGCTAATGAAGCTGCCGCGGCCTATTCAGGAAAACTGTTAGCACAACGCGGAGAAGTGTTGGCCGCACAAACCAAACAAGCCAGCAACGGTGATTGGCGTTTGAGACTTAGCCTGGCACCGGGTGCAGATTATCTATACAATGCAACACCAAATGGCATATTGGCGCCATTGAAAAACACCGGTGGTGTTATATTTCCGTATACCCCTAAGATTACAACCTCCTACAATGCCAAGTATTCGCCCACGGACCTTACCCATTCAAACTACATGAACTATTTCTACCAAAACAGCAATGTAGGGGAAATCGGCATCGATGCCAAATTCACAGCACAAGACACCAACGAAGCAGCATATCTATTGGCAGTGATACATTTCTTTAGATCTGTTACCCGCATGTTCTATGGACAAGATGCTCAACGCGGAGCACCGCCACCCTTGGTATTCCTTACCGGATTTGGCGAATTCCAATTCAATCGACATCCTTGCGTGGTAAGTAGTTTCGCATACACCATGCCCGATGGTGTAGATTATATACGTGCTCGTAGTGTGAATGTGAATGGAACCAATTTGTTAAGCCGTAGAGATCGTCAAACTGCTCCTACTGATCCTATATCGGGTGCAGTACAACGCATATCTAATCTGTTTTCTAGCCAAGGCATAAGCCCGGGCGCCGTGGTCACTCGTCCATCACCACCCACATTAGGACAAAATAATCCCACTTATGTTCCGACCAGTGTCGATCTTTCATTGAGACTGTTACCAATGCAATCACGTACTCAAGTCAGCCAGCAATTCAGTTTGAAAGGATTTGCTAATGGTGATTTAATTAGAGGAGGATTCTGGTAATGTCCACATATGATTCTACAAGTGCATATTTTTCTACAGGATACAGTCAGTTTTTCCTGGATGTGATGACCAATCGTCCAATTCCTAAACAAAGCGACGATCAACTCATGGAAATAAATCAGGTTTATCAATTCAGACCAGATTTGTTGGCATTGGACTTGTACAACAACAGCAATCTGTGGTGGGTATTCTATCAGCGTAATCCCAATACTCTCACCGCACCACCTTTGGATTTTGCGGCAGGGGTGCGTATCTATTTGCCCAAAATAACCACTCTACGTAGCGTGCTAGGATTCTGATCATGGCAGTAGACACAGTACAAGGAGTCGAGGCAGCCTTAGCAGACATTAATGCACTCATTGCTATTACTCTAAGGCAAATTGCATCTACAGAAAATTCAAGTTTATACACTGCTGCTGAAAAAGCACCAAGATTGGCTGCTCTACGAGCCGAGTTAGCAAGATATCAAGCCTCGCAGTCTGACCTGGTCCGACTCCTAAATCAGTTACAACTTCAGGACCAACGCAAGACTGACAGTGCAGGTACATTAGCAGCACAGGCACAAGTAGCCCGTGATGATTCAGCCAGCCCAGGAGCACCATCACCACCAGTACAAACTGTGCAAACCCCACAAGGCAGGATAGTAGTCAAGATCACCGACTCGGCAACCAATGCCAATGTTATCCCTAGTGAACAAAGTGGAGCAGTGACTTCAGGGACCAATGCTAAAACAGTACCAATAACCGTCAGTCAAGCCATACCATCTCCACCTGCCTCGGGTGCTTTACCTTTTACTTCTAGAGCAAATGCCGGAGCACCCAGGGTTTCTAACAGCGGTACACAGATAGGAGTAGGTGCTGGCGCCGACGACGCTGCTCAACCCATTACCAATTCTACACAAAATCGATTGAGTGAATTGTATGGTGGTGCTAATGCCGCTATCATACCACAAGATAATATATTAGATCAATACGCCAGTTATACCTACAGTCTCAGTTGGTATCTACTGGATCCTAAAACATACACTAGTCTTATTTTATTGCCCAATCGTAATTTAACTGGTTACTATCTTTTGGCCCAAACCGGTGGAGCACCTGTGCAGAATGCAGTACCCACACAGGATGGTGGAACTGTGGGAGTAGGACGCAATCCTTATTTTTATCTAGACTACTATCTTGATAACTTTGTATATGATACTTTCTATACAGGTCCAGGATCAAGAGCAGCATCAAACACTAGCAAACTTACTTTTACAGTTACAGAACCCAATGGTATATCATTGCTATCAAATCTTTACAGTGCAGTCACTGATGTGTACAACGCCACGAATGTTACTAGTCCAACCACGCCTGCAAATTATAAAGCCGCGCAATACTGTATGGTCATAAGATTTTATGGATACGACACTGACGGCAATCTTGTTTTGCCCATAGCACAGAGATCAGGAGTCACAGATCGGTCCGCCGTGGTGGAAAAATTTGTACCTTTTACGATTAACAAGATCGATTTCAAAGTTGCTAATAGATTGGTTGAATACAATATCGAAGGTGCGTCAATACAACAAGTTTATAATAACAGTTCAATTAAAGGAAGTATACCACAAAATTTTACCTTTAACGGATCAACAGTAAAAGAAATATTAGTTGGCAGTATAACACAACCAAAAGCCAGTAATGCCGCCGGTGACCAAACTAGAAACGGTGTTGCTATACAAACTTCATCGCCTACTAGTAATCCTGCATTATTGAACAGCATTGCAAGCAACGGATGGGATCAGGCATAACATGGCGACTATAACAGCAGCCGACGGAAGTGATAGCAGATTTGCACGACAAGGAGCACCGGCCAATGCGTCCGCAGCTCCTACACCAGCAACTACTCAAACTGGTACAGGACTGTGTGCTGCTATCAATGCTTATTATGCTGACCAAGCCGCAAAGCAAGGATTTATTCCTGATGTTTACGAAATTTATTTTGCTGATCCGTTGTTAGAAAATGCCAGTATGATACCAGCAGGTCCTAAGGAAAAAGAATTTACTGGTGCTGCACCATCAAATGCGGCCAACTCAAAGTTGCCTGAAAAACAAAGTGCGCCATTGCAAGTTAGAACACGTGGTACTACAGCAGGTCAACAAATAGTACAATTCATTGATCAAGTCATGCGTAGCAGTAGATACATTGGTGATCAACAAAATGTAACTTGGAATACCAAAACAAATTCCTGGGACCCACAGGGAAAACCAGGACAAGTATTTGCTTGGTATAACATAGTGGGTAACGCAATTCCGATAAAATATGATCCAGCAAGAAATGATTTTGCATATAGGATAATTTACACAGTAACTCCTTATCAAATGCCAATACAAAGTGAATATTTCACTAGCGGTGTATTTAGAGGAGTACACAAAGTTTATAACTACTGGTTCACAGGGCAAAACACACAGGTGTTACAGTACGAACAAAGTTTTAATAATCTATGGAACCAGGCTATCACTTCTGGAAATAATGCGCTGATTCGATCTCAAACCAATCCGGACTATTTGTGGAAAAAAGCCTATCAACCGGCCAGTAATCAAACCAGGCAAGGAGGAACTGGCAAAACTTTTGAACCTGGTGCCAATGCCGCTGATATTTTGTATACCAATGATTATGCCACAATAAGTTTAAACATCATTGGAGATCCGGCGTGGCTTCCTTCAATAGTACCACTTACCGCGGGCAAATTTTTTACTGGACCATTTAATCCTGATGGCAGTATCAATATCACCGCCAGTATACCATATTTTAAATTTGCGTGGAATCGCCCAGTAGATTATAATCTTGAAACTGGTCTCATGGATCCAGGTGCAAATAATCCTCGTAGCAATTTTGTTCAGACAGCGGGCACCGCACAAGAAGCAGTTGCATATGTAGCAATCAGTTGTCGTAGCACTTTTAAAGGTGGAAAATTCACGCAGGAACTAAAAGGTAAATGGTTACAAGATGACAGCAGTAGAACGACTCCGGTCACTGCCACTGTTGCCACCACTACCACTACCACTGCTGGTACATCTGATGCAGGAAGAAATACCGATCCTGCTGTTGCAACAACCCTGGTCAATAGTGTAGCCGGCGCTGTAGCCGGTGCCGTGGCCGGCGGAGCATCAAGGGTATCAGATAACAATTTAATTTCCAGTTTGGTAAATTCTTCAACTCCATTGCAGGCCGGCATCGCCAAACTTAAAGAAGCTGCTACCTCTGCTATATCAACTGCTGCTACAAATTTCCTTCGTCCATATGAACAACAATTAACGGACACAGTAAACGGTTATGCAAAATCTGCAGGTAATTGGCTAGAATCTTCTATCACTTCTATCTCTGGACCAAAACCTCTAACACCGGTACCTCCGGCATCAATAGTAGCAGCAGTGGGACAAACCGACGAGTTTGGCGGATTCGAAGCACCACCTACCCTGTCTGGGAAACCTGGAGAAAATGGTCTAGGAGGTGTGGACTATGCTTCCTATACCAGCGAAGAACCACCTGTGACAGATCCATTACCTGAGCAAGGCATAGTACAAGATGATCAATATGACCAAGCATAAACAACAAGGAACTATAGTCAATGGCACAAAATAATCCGCAACTCTCTGGACGTTCCAGTACCTACAAATTTGATCGTGGTGGTACTCCTGTTGAGATGGGTCCATTCATTGGAACCATAACAAACACTGTGGATCCCACCAGAGTCGGGCGTGTGCAAGTTTATATAGAACAATTTGCATCCGGCCCAGAAAATCAGCAGAATGGACTGCGTTGGGTTAGATATCTGCCACCGTTTTATGGTGCCACAGAAAAAACCGGAACCAGTGCAGGCTATGGCGATTATCCCGGCAATCAACAAAGTTATGGCATGTGGTTTACCACGCCGGACATTGGTACTCAAGTGTTGTGCTTCTTTGTCGAAGGCGACCCTAGCCAAGGATATTATTTGGGTTGCGTGATCAATGATAACTTGAATCACATGTTACCGGCCATTGGTGCTGCTCCACAAAGTCAATCTGTGTCTCAGAATGTTTCACAAGGCAATTATTTTCTCAAGTCTACACAACTACCGGTCACAGAGATCAACTCAGAAAACAAACAGTTAGACGAAAATACTAGATTTTTTGATCAACCCAAACCAATACACAGTTATCAGGCTTCTATATTTTTCCAACAAGGTCTTGCAAACGATCCAGAGCGCGGACCGATCATTTCTAATGCACAACGCGAAAGTCCTAGCACAGTATATGGTATCTCCACTCCTGGACTGCCGATCTACCAAAAAGGACTAAATCCTAATACCATAAGAAAGCAACTTAGTTCGGGCAGTTTAAGTCCCAACGACGTCAAAGTGATTGGACGAGTCGGCGGGCATACCTTGGTTATGGATGACGGCGATCTAGAAAACAAAAACGCATTGTTTAGATTACGCACATCCAAAGGTCATCAAATCATGATGAATGACAGTGATAACTTTATCTATATCGGTCATGCTAATGGACAAACTTGGATTGAAATGGGTGCCGAAGGAACTGTAGATGTATATTCAACCAATTCAGTGAATGTAAGAACTGAAGGAACTATCAACTTACATGCTGACAAAGATATCAATATGTTTGCCGGGCGTAACATCAATATGAAATCAAATGCTGCCACAAACATTGGTGCGGTAACAAATTTACAAATAGCCAGTGAAAGCGCAATAACAGTTTACAGTCAAAAACAAATAGGTGTGCTCAGTGATGGATCATTGACTTTACAAAGCAAATCAGGGTCATGGAATGGTGGCGGCGCATTGAAATTGAATGCTGGCAAAATAGATCTCAACGGTGGTGGCGGAACACCAGTAAGACCTCCTCGACTATATCCTACTACTTTAATGCCAGATACCACATTCAACAACAGCACCGGGTGGCAAGTTGAAGAAAATGCACTGGTCAGTATAGTAACTCGCGCACCCACGCATGAGCCGTATCCTTATCATAACAAGGGTGTTCCGATAGTAACTAATTTCACTGATGGAACACCCACACCACCACCGGCAGCAGTACCAGTGGCCGTTGATTGGAGCATAATTAAAACAGCATGAGCATCTGGAGATTTACCACCCCTGCCGGAGAAGCCTATGAGTTGCAAGGACCTCCAGGTACTACCTACGATCAAGCAAAGGCAGAGTTTGACAAACAATTTAATACGGGCGGTCTCACAGGAATTCCAGTAGGCGGGTTGCTGAATGCTGTAACACAATCTATCGATGGGCTGGCTACTGCTCCTGCACAGATAGGTGCCCAGGCAGTAACAGTGGCACAGCAAGCAGGAAATTATCTTATTCTTCCTGTGCCGCCAGGTACAGTACCGCCTATCGCTATCACTACCAGTGATTTTGTTAATACCGATACCAGTGCTCAAACCATCGGTACTGTGTCATCGGCACAAGTACAAGGGTTAGTTGCAACAGTAGCAGCCAGTGTGGATCAATCGGCCAATGTGATTACCAACAGCAAAGGATTAGGAACCTATGGACTTACTGCTGAACAATTGCAAGCCGCAGGATTGATAAAACCGGGTATTGCTGATCAAGTTCGTCAAGATCCTGAAAATTCAGTCAGCATACTCAGTAGCCCAACATCTTGGACCGGGCAGCAAGGTGCTACAGATATCAACGCTATATTGTCTGATGCTAATTTACAAACGTCGACTCAACAAGGGTTGATGGCTAACACATTTAATCAATTAAAACAAAGTGGTACTATCAATGGAACTGAATCATCAACCACTGTGGGCCCATTGGTAAATGCAGCCACAGTATATGGAGTGAGCAATACAAAACAATGGTTAAGCAACAATGCCTCAGCGATAACAGTTGCTGGAATTACTGGATTGGTCGCATCATCCAATTTTGGTGGAACATTTGGTACAGTCAATAAAAGTATCAGCGGTGGTGGTGCGTTATCATCAGGCACAGTGGTCGCCAAGGGTTATGTTAACACTGTGAATCGAGTCAATGTAAATCAAGCCATGAAGGCCATCATTGGAAATCCTAAGATACCAACACCAAACTTTCCATCAGCAGGCACCAGTGCATCAAACCCTGCTGCTGCTACTGATGCGATACAGTCGGCGGTAACTACTCTAACTACATCAGGACTTAGTGGAGCACAAATTGTGGCAGCAATCAATGGTGCCTCCGATACCCCTACAATTTCTACCAATGGTGGAATATTGAGAAATTCCAGCGGGGCCCCGGTACTCAGCGGCGGAAACCCGATTTCAGTCAGTGACAACAGTCCAACATTGGGCAGTGGAATCACATCTGCAGACAAAGCAGCCATGTTCAGTGGTGCTGCTGGTGCTGTTACAGGAACAAAAAATGATGGTGTTCCTGGCAGCATCACAAGTATAGGTTCATCTATTTCTGCTGCCTCGGATAAATTTGCCAGTTCTTTCAATAACACCGCAACACAAAAAGCCCTGGTTGGCAGTATCCTTACTGGTAATCCAAGTTCATTGATTTCTTCATTAACAACAACTGCCACAACAAGTGCAATTACCGCTGCCACACAATCTGCATCTGTACCCGGACCAGTTGGTTCCGCAGTGACCAGTGCAATCAACAGTCTTAAATCAGCAGCAGCAGCGGATCCAAAAGGTTTTAGTACCGCTCTCAAGGCATTGAGTTTTGCTGCATCTGCGTTTGGCCCACTTGGCACGATAGCGGTCAGTGCGTTAAACTCCTCATTGACCCCTACTATAAATTCAGCCTTAGCAGCACAGGCCGATGCTGCTGCAACTTCTGCTGCAATTGCGACACAAGCAAAAGTAGACATAAGAGCAGTTGAAGCAGCAATAGCCGCAGGTGAAGTTACTGCTGCCGAAGCAGCCGCAGCCGAAGCAGCCGCAGCCGAAACTACATCAACTGAGGCATCATTGGCTGTTGCCGCAGCGGATGCTAGTGAATCAGCAGCCGAAGCGGACAACGGCACAGGCGAAGCTTCGGCAGATGCCGGAGACACTGGAGGTGACACTGGTGGTGATACTGGAGGTCAAGTTGCCGGCGGCGACAGTGATCCAGGAGGATTTGGCGGCGGTGAAAGCAATGGCGGCGGAACCACAGCATAACTTTGACTAAATATTGTTATGGCCACATTCATTGGATTTAACACACAAAATCAGTACAAAAAGTTCACACTCACTGATACTGAATTGATCAAACGCGATTTACTAAACGCCTTAAACATATTCCAAGGGCAGTTACCTGGGCGACCAACCTACGGTACTACTTTGTGGAGTATTTTGTTTGAAAATCAAGATCAAACTACCATGGCTGCTATATTGGCCGAGATACAACGTGTGGGCGGTGGAGATCCTAGGCTCAACATCACTGATGCTAACGTATATCCTCAAGAAAATGGCGTGCTGATCGAAATTCAAATACAATTTGTACCTAACACAGACGCCCAACTGTTGAGTGTGTTCTTTGACCAACAACAAAGACGAGCCAGTTTTGTATAAAACTAGCCGTTTATATCATTGGTAAATAACAGATAACAATGGACGATCATGGCAACCACTACTAGACAAACAGTAATATTCGGAGTAGAAGACTGGAAACGCATCTACCAAACTTATAGAGAAGCAGACTTCCAAAGTTACGACTTTGAAACACTGCGTAAAAGTTTTGTAGACTATCTGCGACAATACTATCCTGAAACATTCAATGACTACATTGAGTCATCAGAATTTATTGCTTTATTAGATGTGGTAGCATTCATGGGTCAGGCACTGAGTTTTCGTAATGATCTAAACACCAGAGAAAACTATATTGACACCGCAGAACGTAGAGACAGTGTAGTAAAACTGGCCAATTTAGTAAGTTATACTGCCAAGCGCAATACAGCGGCCAGTGGATATCTCAAAGTATTTTCTGTTCAGACTACCGAAAATGTCACAGACTTCAACGGTATAAATTTAGCCAACGCCACGATCAATTGGAATGATCCTACCAATTTTAACTGGTCAGAACAATTCACAGCCATACTCAATGCTGCATTGATAGACAGTCAACGTATGGGGCATCCAGGTAATCGCACTACTATATTGGGTGTGGATACCAATGAATATGCCATAAATCTTGTGCCCGGGTTCTTGCCTGTGGTACCATACACCGCCACAGTTGATGGCGTGACCATGCCATTTGAAGCAGTAAATTCCACATCAGTGGGAACTCCATCTACTGCACCATTCATATATGAACCAGCACCGCAACCCAATGGCTTGTTCAATATTTTGTTCCGTAATGATCAATTGGGATATTCCAGTGCTAACACAGGATTTTTCTTTTACTTCAAACAAGGTGTGTTACAAAATCAAGATTTTAACTTGAGTGAACTCATACCTAACCGCACAGTGAATATCAACATTGAGGGTGTGAACAATGAAGATCGTTGGCTGTTCCAATTGGACAATGTTGGTACCATAGCCAGTGAATGGACCTATGTACAATCAGTATATGCTGCGGCACAAGAGCAATTAGCTCCCGACCAACGTAAATTGTATTCTACTTTAAGTAGAGCCAACGATCAAATTACCATGACGTTTGGTGATGGAGTATTTTCATCTATTCCAGTGGGATTTTTCCGTGCATATGTGCGTGCCAGCAATGGTCTCACATACATCATCAACCCTGAAGAGATGCAAAGTGTAATCATCCCCATCAGTTATATCAGCAGATCGGGCCAGTTACAAACTATCACATTTACCTGCGGTATCACTACTCCTGTGAGCAATGCACAGGCCAGAGAAACTCTGGATGAGATCAAACAACGTGCTCCGGCTAGATACTACACACAGAATCGCATGGTCAATGGAGAAGATTACACAAACTTTCCATTCACACAATACAATTCAATCATTAAAAGTTATGCATTGAATCGTGCCAGCATCGGCACCAGCAGATATCTTGATCTGGTGGATAACACCGGCAAATATAGTTCAACAAACATATTCGCCAGCGACGGTGCTATCTGGGAAGACAACCAGGAACCTTCATTCTTTTTTACCTGGGTCAACAACAATGATATTGCCAATTTAGTAACCAATCAACTTCAACCGTTGGTTGCTACTACAGCGTTCACACAATTTTATCGCGAAAACTTTCCTAGACCCAATCTAATTCCGTTGCAATTGTCCTGGCGTCAAAGCACCAGACTGGCCAATGAGACCACTGGATATTTTGTAAATTCACTAGGGTATCCAGCGGTGATCAGCAGTTATTCCAGCAGCGATACCAAATTTATCACAGTGGGTAGTTTGATAAAATTTGCTGCACCTGCGGGATATTTCTTTGACACAAATAATCAACTCAAATTAGGAGTACCCACATTGGCCACAGAAAAATATTATTTCTGGGCGTCTCCGCAAAGCGTCTATCAAGATGGTACCAACCAAGGGGTAGGAAACTTTGCCAACGGTACAGGACCTGTGACATTAAATGTGTTTGTGCCCACTGGTGCAATTCCTGAACAAGTGATTCCTATACTGGTCACAACTTTTTCTACCGCACTTCAACAAGAAATTGTCAATCAAATAACTTTATACAGGAACTTTGGATTGGGATACGACAGCATTGGCACTGTTACTGGAACTCCTTATACTTGGTATCTGATCACATCTACCAATTTAGATGTTGATGCACCATGGAGTCAAACAATACCAGGACTAGCCGGTAATACCAACGGGATCAACTCTGATGCTAGTTGGCTGATACAGGCTGTTACAGATGGAACAAAATATACCGTGAGCAGCAGGGCCTTGGTATACAATTTTGGATCAGTATTACAAACTAGATTTTTCTTTGAAACCGGCAACCGCATCTATGATCCCCGACTGGGAAATATAGTCAGTGACTATATCAATGTGTTGAGAACAAACAGTCTGCCAGATTCAAACAGTCCGCTACCCGGAGACGTATATCTCAAAATCATTGATCAACCTGTGCAAGTTGACGGATTGGTTGACGACTATCAAGTGATAGTGAGTTATGAAGATCGCAATAATGATGGGGTCACAGATGATCCTGATTTCTTTGCTGAAATCGTAGCACCAACAGTGAATTCAAATACAAAATATGTGTTCTTTGAAAAGACCGTTGACTTTGACAATCTACAACGATATCTGTTGGTAGAACCCGCCCGTGTAAACAGCAGTTATGCCACATTGAATGACATTGAATTAGTCAAGAGTGAGTATGTGATTGGGCAAGTATTCTATGCATACAGTCAAGAGATTTACACTGGCCCGCTAACAGGACAGATTGGTGCATTTTATCAACTTGCCTTGGATCCCAATGGAGTTCAAGTATTTGTAGACGTCAGTGTAGAGTGGTTGGCCCGAGTGGGCCGTTCAAGTTTGTATTTCCAATACCGACACAACGCACCACTTACAGATCGCATTGATCCAGGCACCAGCAACATCATTGATCTCTATGTGGTTACCAATGCTTATTATACAGCATATCAAAATTGGATCAAAGATTCCACTGGTACCGTACCCGAACCTGCTATGCCCACGATCAATCAACTCAGCACAGCATATCAAGGGCTTCAATCTTACAAAATGATATCTGACAACATAGTGTTAAATTCAGTCACATTCAAACCACTGTTTGGACCCAAGGCTGCTGAAAATTTACGTGCCACTATCAAAGTGATCCGTGCTGCAAATTCCACAGCCAGCGTGAGTGAAATCAAAACTCTAGTAGTGGCTAATCTCAATCAATATTTTGATATTGCTATATGGAATTTTGGAGACACATTCTACTTCTCAGAACTGGCAGCGTATATACACAGGAACATGGGAGGCATTGTAAGCAGTGTAGTATTGGTTCCTATAGACCCACAACGATATTTTGGCGATCTGTATGAAATAAGATCAGCACCCAATGAAATCTTTGTCAATGCTGCTGGAGTAAATTCAGTAGAGGTGATCACTGCGTTGACATCAACTAACATAAGAACTGCACCAGGCAGTGGAGTAATCTAATGGCCACTACTAGAACAGTAGATTTTCTACCACCAATTTTCCAAACCAGCACTAACAAACAGTTCTTAGCGGCTACACTGGATCAATTGACCCAGGACCCTGAATTTAAAAAGACGCAAGGGTTTGTTGGACGTCATGTAGGACCCGGGGTCAATCCCAATGATTACTATGTGATTGAGCCTACCACCAATAGAGCCAATTATCAACTTGAACCGGGCGTGATCAGTTTGGTACCAGATGCCAACACTATCTCTGACGCTATAACATATCCTGGCATGTCGGATGCATTGGCACGCCAGGGCGCGTTCACTGACAATGCTGCACGATTGTATACCAGTGATTACTATACCTGGGATCCTTTTATAAATTTTGATAAATTTAGCAATTATTCTCAATACTATTGGCTACCTGGCGGACCACCGTCGGTAGATGTAAGTGCTACAGTTATTCCCACCACTGATACATTTGATGTAACTAGAGCAGACAACTATTATGAGTTCTCGGGTCTTGCTGGAAAAAATCCCACAATCACTTTGGTTCGTGGTGGCAACTACGAATTCGCAGTTAATCAAGTTCCTAATCAATTCTGGATACAAGCCGAACCGGGAGTAAATGGCGTGTTGCCTTATGCTCCTAACATCAGTTCAAGGACTGTGCTGGGTGTTACTAATAACGGTGAAGATCAAGGCACAGTGACCTTTGATGTTCCATACAAAAATGCACAGCAATTCTACTATGATCTAGAACTCATACCTAGCCTGCCTACCGCCGGACAAGTGGATCTACTTACTACTACATTGAAGTTTGATCAAGTCAACAATGTGTTCTTATCTACATTCTTGGAACAATATCCCACTGGTATTGATGGCATCACTAATCTGCAGAATCGTACCATAGTGTTCACCAACACTATCGCTGATCCTCAAGATGGCGGCTGGTTGATCACTACACAATTTGACCCATTAGCACAGGCAGCCAGCAACAATGGACAGCCAGGTAGTTACGATTATCTACCATACGATCAAACCACACCTATTGTAGATGTCAATACCAGATATAGTGTTTGGTTGATACAATATGAATACACCACAAGCGGTGAGCCAATTCTCAAACTGTCATCGGTTACTCCTTGTGTAGAGTTTACTAAGTTTACTGTCTTGTTTGGCACTGAATGGTCCACTACACAATGGTATCGCAATGCCGAAGGGTATTTTGAACAGATACCTTTGCTGACTGCTGTAAAAGATCTACTGTGGTATCAAGACGGAACCAACCCAGAAATTTTTGGACAGATCAGACTGATTGAACCCACACAAACTCAATCTATCAATGTAGATACCGAGATCCTTGGCAAAACAACATATATCTCTCCCAATGGAGTTGTGTTTACCAACAATCTTAAAATTACATTCCAAGGCACAGTAGTACCTTCCAGTTACCAAGGTCAAACTTATTATGTGGCAGGAGTAGGCACAGCAATACAATTATTACCGGTAACCGACTATGTGACTCCGGAAATTGTTCGAACTGCCAGCACTCCATGGGATTTTGTTCCATGGGATTCCGCCAACTGGGATGGCACATTGAATGAGCCCTTGGATCCAGATTACATTACCATAGCATTAGATAGTCCTGATCTCAATGCCTGGACCAGATCAAATCGTTGGTTTCATGTTGAGGTGATAAATGCAGCCGCAGCATACAACAACACAACCGCAGTTTTAGATAATAATTTTCGTGCCAAGCGCCCTATTTTAGAATTTCGAGGCGGTACGAAATTATACAACATGGGTACTGAATCCAAGGCCCCGGTAAATGTTGTAGATCTCACTCAGACAGATGCATTCTCCAATGTCAATGGAGCCACACAATACTATGCAGATGGATATTTGGTACAACAAGGTAATAGAATAATCTTTGCCAAAGACACTGATCCTCAAGTGAGAGATAAAATTTACGTGGTAAACTTTATCAATCCAGCCACTGGTCCATTACCCGACAGCACATTGTATGCTGAACCGGTGATTGATCTTGTGCCGGCATCAGATGCAGAGGCATTGATTGACCAATGCGTGGTTGCTTTAAGCAATACAAACAATTATGTACAAGGCTCAACATTTTACTATGATGGTGTGCAATGGATCCAGGCACAACAAAAAACCCAAATAAATCAAAACCCCATGTTTGATGTGTATGACTTGAATGGGTATAGTTTGGGAAACCGTGCGATCTATCCAAGTTCAACATTTTCAATAACTAAAAACAATCTTGGAACCATAGTTGGCGGAAGCCCACTGTTCAGTTATGCCATTGGTCCGGGCACTGTGGCAGACACTGTGCTGGGATTTCCGTTGCAATATCTGAGTTTGAACAACATAGGTGATATTGTATTTGATAACAATCTTTACAAAGATACATTCACCTATGTTATGGACAATATTCAATACACTGACAATATCAGCATAGGTTATGTTCGTCAGTATGAAAATAGAACCATCTATCAAAAGGAAATAGGTTGGCAAAAAGCCGCTGTCAAGAGTCAGATCTATCAACAGTTTAATTTTACCTACACTCCCGAAGCCATCACAGGATCGATATCGGGTACTACACTCACAGTGACCGTGGCACCTGCCAATGGATCGTCATTGCTGATAGGTCAAGGCATAACTGGCACCGGTGTTGCTGTTGGAACTCAGATCACAGGATTACTCAACGCCACCGGAGGTGTTGGAACATATTCTGTGAATATTTCACAAACTGTGCTATCCAAAGAATTAGTAGTCACAACACCATTTATTTTAGACATAGCAGTATTGCCCACTGTAACCATTCCTAGTGTTAAATTGTACGCCACTAGCATTTCTCAGGACTACAGTAGTTTATTCCAAGATCCAGGTGCCTATACTGTTACCACAACTGACAATACCACAGTGATACGATTGAATCCTGGTACAAAATTAGTTTACGGTGATATAGTAGAAGTACTGGCACTCAGCGATCAAGTCAGTGTGGTAGGATTCTATCAAGTTCCTATCAATTTGGAAAACAATCCATTGAATGGAAACAGCCAGAACTTCACATTGGGCACAATACGAACACACTATAGTACCATTGCACAAAATCTGATCAACTTGACTGGTGCAATAAACGGTGCTAATAACTCAAGAGATCTTGGTAATATTGTTCCTTATGGATTGAACATACTGCAACAGAGTTCTCCAATGACTCTGGCCGGATACTTCCTTCGCAAGCCCGAATATGATATTTTTGCTTCATTGGCATACAATTCGAGAGAATACGAAAAGTTCAAAGCACAGTTTTTAAACACAGCAGGTCAAGGCGACTATGTGAATATGACTGTACCGGACATACTCAATGCAGTATTTTCTGAAATCAACACTGGTCGTATAAGTTCAAATCCATTCTATTGGTCAGACATGTTGCCTATTGGCACAGTATACACACAACTTCAGACCACAGTGACTCCAATCACCGAACAGGTATTTGATCTCACACAGATATACAATTACACATCGGCAAATTATCAAGCATTGTTGGTATATCTATATCGCAACAGCAATGATGCTAACACCGGCCGGCTTGCGCTACCGGGCAGACTTCTCACAAGAGGAATTGATTATTTGGTCAGTGCCAACGCACCTACCATTGAGATTTTAATACCGCTTGAGGTGGGCGATGTTGTTACTATTCAAGAGTATGAAGCAACCTATGGCAACTACGTGCCTAACACTCCTACCAAATTAGGATTGTATCCGGCGTATATTCCGGAAATATTTTTAGATACCACTTATGTAGACCCTATTTTTGTAATACGCGGGCATGACGGATCAATTACCAGAGCGTTCAACGATTTCCGTGATGCGGTGTTGTTGGAATTTGAAACAAGAATTTATAACAATTTGAAATTAGACGGTAATCCTATTCCACTTACCGCAGCAGAAGTTATTCCGGGGCAATTCCGTACCACAGATTATTCTCTTGCCGAGGTGCAAGAAATTCTTAATCAGGACTTCCTGACCTGGGTAGGATGGAACAAGTTAGATTACAAGACACAAGATTACATATCGAATAACCAGTTCACTTGGAACTATAGCACAGCATCAAACAAACTCACGGACAATCAACCCCTGGTGGTAGGTGCATGGCGCGGCATCTATAACTACTTTTACGACACTATCTATCCCAACACAAGACCATGGGAGATGTTGGGATTCAGCGAGCGTCCGGTATGGTGGGAAAATCAGTATGGTCCTGCGCCGTACACATCAGGTAACTTGGTGTTGTGGGGAGACCTTGCAGCCGGCTTAGTTAGAGATCCTGTGGCACCTTATGTACGTCCTGAATATATTCGTTCAGGACTGTTAAATGTGATACCTGCAGGCAGTGAAGGTACATTGCTGAGCCCCATGGAAACCGTGGTTGGTAATTTCAACAGCAATGATTTTCAGCGCAGTTGGATCGCCGGTGATGACGGTCCAGTAGAAAATGCTTGGCGTACCTCAAGTGCGTATCCGTTTGCCATCATGCGATTGTTGTCTCTGACACGCCCGGCTGAATTCTTCTCATTGTTCGCTGATAGAGATTTGTACAAGTTTGACACAGATTACAATCAATATCTATACAACCAGCGTTATAGACTGGATGCTAACGGAGTCGAAATATATGGCAACGGTACTAGCAAAGCCAGTTATATTGATTGGATTGTGGATTTCAATCGACAAAGTGGTATTAACTCCACTGATGCTCTCACTGCCGATCTTAAAAATCTTGATGTGAGATTGTGTTATAGGATGGCTTCCTTTACTGGAAAGAATCTGTTACAAATTTACTCAGAAAAATCTAGTCCAAGTAGTTTAAATTCCAGTTTGTTGATACCCGACAATAGTTATAATTTGTTGTTTTACAAAAATGTGCCGTTTGATCAACTTACATATTCCAGTGTGATTGTACAAAGCACCGGGGCCGGGTGGGCGGTCTATGGTTATAACATGTCACAACCATATTTCAATATATTGCAAAGCCGTATAAGTGGAGCATTGGCCACTATCTCTTCGGGCGGTAGCACCATACGTGTGCCTGTGGAATATACCAATAATGTGGTGCAAATACCATATGGATATGTATTCATTAACCGCACTTTGATGGCTGACTTTTTGCTGAGTTATGGTGCATTGTTACAAAATCAAGGGTTAACATTTAATACCATTGAAAACGGATATGTGCTAGACTGGAATCAGATGGTCAACGAATTCCTGTATTGGAGCAATCAAGGTTGGGAAACAGGATCAATCATCAATTTGAATCCAGGTGCCAATAAGTTTATTGTAACCCGCCCCGGTGCCATAGTAGACAGCATTGCTGCACAAACTGTGGAAAACATGGTGCTCAATGCGGATGGTAGACAATTCAATGCACGAGATCTTGTGGTTGAAAGATTAGACAATACTTTTAGTGTTACCAGTCTGACATCAGAGACTATCAATTTTCTCAATATAAAATTTACCAGTTATGAAAATATGGTCGTACTGGATAATGTTACTATATTCAACGATCTGATTTACAATCCTGTCACTGCCGCAAGACAAAGTCGTGTGAGGTTGGTGGGATGGAATACAGCACAATGGAATGGCCAACTTAATGCACCAGGGTTCATATTAAATCAAAACAATATCGAGTCCTGGAATCCGTTGAAAAAATACACAAGAGGTGAGATTGTTCTATGGAAAAATACTTACTACAGTGCATTGGATATAGTTCAACCTTCGGCTGAATTTGACATCACACAATGGACAGTATCTAACTATACAAAGATCCAGCAAGGTCTGCTGCCCAATGCCGCTAACAAGAGCAATCAGTTGGCCAACAGTTATAATGTGTATACCGCCAATCTTGAACTCAGTCAGGACCTATTTGCCTATGGATTGATTGGATGGAAACCCAGACAATACATGGTAAATCTAGAATTAGATAGTACCAGTCAAGTACAGTTGTATCAACAATTTTTAGGTACCAAAGGTACACTACGTGCAGTTGACATATTTTCTCTTGCTGATCTCGGACGCGGTCCAACACAATACCAAATTTACGAAAATTGGGCGATCCAACGCGGCATCTATGGTGCCAATGCCAATAGAAGTTTTTATGAATTGCAATTGAATGAAGCATTGTTGAACTCTAATCCCAGTACTATACAAGTGATTGCCAGCGGTGAAAGCAGCGAAGCCAATCAAACAGTCTTGGTAAACAATTTATGGAAAAGCAGTTACAAGATAACAAGCCCAAACATACTGACCACAGAGATCGTTCCGATAGCCAACTCTGCATTGCCTAGTGCAGGTTATGTAAACTTTGATGATGTTGATATCACAGTTTTTGATCTAAGTATTCCTGTAAATTTAAATGCCACTCTCAATGAGATCAATCTAGGATCTTCTGTTTGGGCAGCCAAGATCAATAATTATGATTGGGGCGTTTATAGAATCAGCAAATTGCCCGGCTATTTGATTTCTGTGACCACGAATCTCGACGGTACCAGTGTGTTTACATTTACTCAACCACATGGTCTTTCTGTAGTAAATGCCACCACTGCGGATCTCACATTTGTAATTAGATTCTTCTCATCTATAGTAGATGGGACTTATAAGATATTGAGAATACCCAGTATCACACAGTTGGTAGCAGTGTTCAGTTTTACTAACCAAAGCCAGATTACTGAGACAGGCAATGGCATTGGTTTTGTTTTACAAACTCAAAGAGTGAGCCAGGCCAGCGATGTAATCAACTTGCCTTATGCCAATAGTTTGATACCGGGCAACAAAGCCTGGGTTGATAACAATGGACTTGGCCTGTGGGAAGTTTTAGAAAAACAAGAAGTCTTTACCAGTAAAGACGAAATCAAAGCACGCGATCCAGTTACTGATAGTTTTTTTGGACAAAGCATAGCACAATCTACAGATAATGCATACGCCATAGTAGGCAGCCCAGGATATGATTCAGGCAATGGTGCCATATACACTTACATAAAATCGTATATAGTACCATTTGAACAAAATGCAATTATTGAACTATCTGCGACCGATACAGTGGGGTTTGGTCATGCAGTCAGCATCGGCAATCAAACTTGGCAAGTGGTAGGAGCACCGGACAGTTACAACAGTCGGGGATATGCGGCAGTGGTATATCGTCAACCGGGCACAGTTGATTTTTCAATCAGATCGTTGCTCACGGCGCCAAACCCTATAGAGTTAGTGTATCTGGCAAAATTTGGATACAGCGTGGCTGTGAGCCAGGATGAACATTGGATGTACATAGGTGCACCGGGCATCAATAAAGTGTATGCATATGGGTTGGTAGAACTGCCAGTTCAGTCGGTAAAATATGTAACTGATGGTGATACATACATTTACAATTACTCTGATTCTATCACTATAGATTCTGCATATCCAGATCAACTCAGTGTGGTGTTAAACAATCAAGAATTGTTCAGCGGAGTTGATTATAACTTAACTGCTAATAATGTTGTTCTAAATACACCTCCTCCTAAAGATTTGATCTTAAACATCACTCGTAGAACTAGTACCAGTTTTATCGGTGATGGATTTACTAGAATATTTGAGTTGGATGAATACTTGTACACCGCTGTGAGTATCTATAGTTTTATAGTGATCTTAAACGGAGTGACACAACGACCCAACATTGACTATGAATTCAATCCTGACTATAGCACCGTTGGTAGACAGTTGATATTTTTCACTGCACCCGCAGCAGCCGCAACCATTGCTGTAAACACCGGCAGTTATTATACTTTTGCTAATACTTTAGAATTTACCTTACCGTTTGCAGCCTCTATCTCGGGCAGCACCATGACAGTAACTTCGGTGCCTACTGGATCATCTTCTCTGTATGTAGGCATGATGCTCAGTGGCACCGGAGTGGCAGCAGGAACACGAATCACAAGTTTGATTTCGGCCACAGGTGGAACAGGCACATATCAAGTAATCCCAGCACAGACCACAGCATCTACCACTATCACTGCTAGATTGAGTGATGATGCCGGGTTTGGAACCAGTGTGTCATGTACCATAGATGGGCGTCAGGTCATGATCGGGACCCCCAATGATGATTATCAAAACATCAATGATTCGGGTTCTGTTTATGTGTATGACCGTTCTGTACAGAATTTTATAATTACCGATCCTACCCAAACATCTTACACAGTGGATGGCGCTGTGTTAGTAGATCCTACCATAGTGGTATTGAACAATACTTTCTTGGTTAACAATGTGGTACAACAATTCACAGTGAGTGGAACAACGGTCACGGTAAATGTGCCATTGGCTGTGGGAGATGTGTTGCAGGTCCAGGTAAACACATTCAATCTATTGCAGATTGTAACAGCCAATGCTCCAAGCCAGTCCGCAAAGTTTGGTTCAGCGGTGGATATCTGTAGATATAGTTGCAGTTTGTATACCGGAGCACCACAAGATAGTTCTGTGTTGGAAGGAGCAGGGTCAGTACAACGCAATTTAAATCAAAGCCGAGTATACGGAATCACCACCAGCATAAATCCTAACCCACAATTGATTCCTGGACAAAGCATACGGATCAACGATCAAGAAGTGATTCTCAGCAATCCGTCCACATGGAACAGCGCCTTGACCTGGACAGCCAATACCGTGGTACAATATAACTCGGGTCTGTATCGATCTATACGCAGTGTGCCTACTGGTGTAGCCATAACTGATACATCTTATTGGGAAACCAGCACCTGGGTGACTAATTTGGTCAACAACATCAATGCATCAGGTATCGCCAATGTGATAGCCAGTACTGGACTTCCGGGCACCGCAACCTATGGATTATTGACTGTGAGTGTTAAAAATGCATTGGCCGCTGTCGCAGGCAACAGACTCACTGTGCTACCCGGATTGATAGGAAATATATTCCAAAGTCTTGGCTTCAATACTTTTGCATACACACAAACAGTGACCAGTCCCGCTCCGGCAGTTAATGTTGGATTTGGATCAGCAGTGAACATTGACACCGCAGCCACTACATTGTCCGTGGGTGTACCACGTGGCAATCTATATCGACCCAACACATTCGACCAAGGCGATACATACTTTGATGGCCGTACAACCACATTTAATGGGCCATTGTATCAGAGCGGTGTGGTTTATACATATGATTATTTGAGAAGTTCATCGGATTCACTCAGTGATCCAGGCAAGTTTGTGTTTGGTCAACAGATATATGATCAACGTGTGCAAGAATTAGATCAGTTTGGTACATCAATAAGTTACATCAATGGAGTATTGCTGGTAGGAAGTCCGGGCAATGATCTAGGTGACAGTACATTAAGCGACTTGAATTATGGCCGTGTGGCTGTGTTCAACAATCCTACTTTGACCCCAGCATGGACCGTGATACGTGAACAAGTGCCGGTAGTCAATGTGAGCCTAATAAATTCTGTGTATACTTACAGTGCCACAACTGGTGCTAAAACTCAATATTTTGATTTTATTGATCCATTGCAAGGAAAAATACTAGGTGCTGCCGCTGAAAACATCAACTACACTAGTGCTGTAGACCCTGCTGCATACAATGTGGGTCCTATAAACAACTATGGTCAAACATGGGCAGCAGCCCACCTTGGAGAAATTTGGTGGGATACCAACAGAGTACGATTCATTGACCCCAACCAAGACAACATCACTTATGCGGCACGCCGTTGGGGGCAGATATTCCCTGGTGCAAATGTTGACATATATCAATGGATCAGCAGTACAGTTCCTCCGGCCGGCTATACCGGACCAGGAATACCTAGAAACGCAACCAGTTACAATGTAGTATCGGGTGTAGATGTCAATGGTTTTATTGTTACAAAATACTATTTTTGGGTTCGTAACATTCCTACTATAGATACCCAGGCCGGTAAAACGCTCAGTGCTCTTGGTATCGCAAGATACATTGCCGATCCTGTAGCATCGGGTATTACCTATGTGGCATTTTTAAGCGCAGGTGCAACTGGAATTTACAATGCTGCAAATTATATTTCGGCACAGGATACCATACTCAGTATTGAGTTTGATCGAGAACTAACTGAGAATAACGTTCACGTACAGTACAGTTTAATTCCTCAAGATCGTGCCGATGGGTTCCTTCCTGACAACCTGTATCTCAAATTCCAGGATAGTTTATGCGGAGTAAATTCTCTCGGAGCATTGGTACCTGATCTAAATGTCAGTGCAGCCAATCGATATGGGGTATTGTTTAGCCCACGTCAAAGTATGTTTGTGGATAGATTCCTTGCATTGAAAAACTATTTTGGAAGAGCCAATTCAGTTCTAGCACAGTTACCTATCAGCGAAATTCGCAGTTTTGTTTTATTAAACAGCAGAGAACCCGAGCCACCAGAAGGCAGCGGTGCGTGGGATAAACGAGTGGCCAATCTTGAAGAACTCAGTTATCAAAATCTTGCATTCGTGTCAGTGGGATACAGATATCTTGTGGTCAGTGATTCAGGGGAAAATGGTCTTTGGACTATCTATCAAGTCACAGCACCAAAAACATTTGCTACATTAGAATTAGTCCGAGTTCAAAACTACGACACACGTAGGTATTGGTCATACATTGATTGGTATCTCCCAGGATATAATTCTAGCCAACAAGTTATTACCACAGTGGCTGTATACAGCGACCTCAGCAAATTAAGTGTGTATCAAGCACCCGTGGGTTCTAGTGTACGTGTAACCTCCAATGCACAAGGCAAATGGGAGATATATCTACGTGCGGCGACTAGCACCTGGGAGCGTGTGGGCCTTCAATCGGGCACTATAGAACTTTCTGCCACCCTGTGGGACTATCAATTGGCCAGATATGGATGGGATGCACAAGTTTTTGATTCACAGTATTTTGATCAAGAGCCTGTGATCGAAACCCGTAAAATTATCCAGGCCATCAATCAGGAATTATTGATTGATGAATTGTTGATCGAACGCAATCGTGCATTGATGTTGATGTTTAATTTTGCTCTCACAGAATTTGAATCACCAGAATGGTTGACTAAAACTTCTTTGATTGATGTCGATCATAACATACGTGAATTGTTGGCTTTCCAAACATATCGACGTGATAATCAAGATTTTGTATTAGACTACATTCAAGAAGTAAAACCCTATCATGTACAGGTACGTGAATTCAATTTGATTTACAATGGATTGGATGACTACCAAGGATCAATTACGGACTTTGATGTACCTGCATATTATGACACTGATGTGGTACCTAATCAATTTGTGAGTCCAGTATTGACTCCTTACACTGTGAGCACAGCAACAGGCACTGGAACTTCCAGCGATATCAGTGATGCTGCTGCTGACAGTTTGATATGGACAACGCAGCCGTGGAATTTCTGGTACCAAAACTATACTCTTGCTGTGGTAGGTGCCGCTGTGGCCGACAGTGGTTCGGGTTACACAGTTCCGCCTGTGGCCACGGTCATTGGCGATTGTGTTACACCTGCTGAACTCACAGTTAACATAAACAGTCTAGGAAAATTGACCGGAGTTACCGTGATCAACCCAGGCGTGGGATACATCACTACTGCTTTGATCGTATTAAGTGGTGGCAATGGCACTGGCGGACAGTTAGTTGCTCGAATGTCCGGACCAGGTGTGGGAGAAAATCAAGACCCAAGTTCGTCTACATACGGCAATACACAATACTATAACTTGGTACGCAGTTTCAACATTACAATGAAATATGACAGGTTCCAGTATGTATCTACCATTGTTGATTGGGAACCAAATGTAAATTATGATAACGGTACACAAGTTCGGTATGATAACAGAGTTTGGCAAGCAGACAGTGGTGACTCAACTGGCGTAGAATCTGCTACTTTTGATCCGGCCCAATGGAATTTGGTCAATGCTGCCACATTGAGTGGAGTTGACCGTACCATGGGATTATATGTGCCCACTGCCAACGAACCAGGATTGAATTTAGGTTTGTTGATTGATGGTGTGACTTACCCGGGTGTACAAGTGTCAGCGCCTACATTCAGTCAAAATACTGGTTTTGATGTGGGTAACTGGGACGTAAACCCCTGGGATAATATTTCTTATGGTCCAGAAGGTCTTCCTACATACGATCCGCGAATCTTGGATGCTATTTACGAAAGTAGTTTTTCAAACATCTATCTAGGAATCCGCCCCACCGACGTCAATGTGGTGGGTGGTGAATTTGTTGGACCTTACGAAAGCCACGCACCTGAAGAATTGGTACCTGGTTCAGAGTTTGATACCATGGACTTCCGTGTGTATACACAACCTGGTGGGGATTGGGATCTCAACGGGCATGGATTTGCTTGGAAAATTGTCAAATGGGTATACGATAGCACCACGGCATATGCACAGAGTTTCAATGGGATTGTGCCCAATCCTGTACAGATACGTGTGACCAACCAAACACAACGACGTGATCTCACCCAGGATTTGGCATACGCCGTGGATTGGGTCAACAACACTGTTGCTATCATTCCTAGCGTAAGCGCACCTCCGGCGGCCAATGGTGATATATTGGTACTCAGTATATTTGGCATAGGTGGTGGTAATCAACTTTATAAAAACAGTTACAATGGTGCAGATGTTGGCAATCGCTTGAACATTCCTGTAAAGGAAAATCAAATTTTTGAAATGGTAATCTTTGTAAATGGTGAATTGATAAACAATTATACCTATGTGGCAGGTGTAAACAACACCACAGATATAACTTTTGCAACCACATACACATCAACTGATGAGATAAATGTCACTGCTATTGGTGAAACTGACGGCAGTCAATCCGATTCATGGTCGACTCCTCAGACTCAGTATTTTGTCAGTGATGGTAGATTAGATTATCGACTTGACAATACTATGTCGGGTACCAACATTCCTAATATAGTAGTAGAAGTAAATGGTATTCGTGCAAGACCACCCGAAGGTGCATTCTACATTTCCGACGGAAGTTCAGGATATGCATTGCCCAACCGTGGAGGATATAGTGTAGCATTGATTACTGATCAGGAGGTATTGGTTTATGTAGATAATCAATTGCAGGCATTGGGTCTCAATTATTCTCTAGACTCTTACACCAGCGGTAATAATGTTAGGTATGTAGATTTCAATATTCCACCGGCAACAGGTTCAGAAATTTTGATTGCAGTGACTACCAAAGCCGACTATGTGGTATATGATGACAGCAGTAGTATCAACGATTATACACTGGTATTCCGTACCATTGGTGGGTTCTATCCACAGTACGGTGATATCGTCTCTGTGACTTCGTGGAATGACACTGCACAACAAAGTATAGTGACCTTGTTATGGCAAGGCCCTGTAACCGAGGGTGCTGTAATAACAGAACCTTTTGATTCATTACCATTTGACCAAGGAACTGTGACTGGTGATTCTGGAAGTTTTGACTACACTGAGGGTATACAGGTCATTGTTAACGACTTCCAATTGGGTAGAGTTGTACTTGACCCAACTAGGATGTGGGTCACAAAGAATGGAGATCGTATTTTCTACGGCGATGACTATCTAGTTGTTGGACAAGAACTTGTATTGCATGGGCCGGCAATCGGCGTGACTGATGTAGTAGTGGCGCAGTTGTTTACTGATTCTGTTGTGCCCGAGGCCATGGAATTCCGTATATTCCAAGACATGCGCGGAGTACAGGCAACGTACCGTATGACTCCACAAACTACAACTATGTTGGTAGAACCATTGCGTAAAGATCAGGATATAATCTATGTCTTGGATGCTGGTGCATTAACACAGCCTGACCTGGAGACCAATATCTGGGGTATCATCACCATCAATGGTGAGCGTATCATGTATCGTGAACTTGATATTGATAACAATACTGTCAGCAGTTTGATGCGTGGTACAGCAGGTACAGCAGCGTCTGACCATGCTGTGGACAGTATCGTGTACAATCTTGGACAAGGCAATTTGGCACCTACGATCTATCAAGATCGTATAGTGTATACAAACACACTAGCAGATGGTGCTACTACAACATTCACTGCACCAAATATCAATTTGAGTGAGTTGAGTTTGAGTTTTGCCGAGCAAGCCATCCTGGTGTATGTGGCCGGAATACGTGTGTATACAGGTTATACTATAGATTCTGTTGACCCTGCTACAATCACATTCGCCACAGCACCCACTGACGGATACGAAATTTCAATACGAGTACGACAAGGGTTTGGATGGTATCAACCAGCCAACGGCAATCCTTCAGATGGGCAAGCATTGCAAGTGACTCAAACTGACGCCGCAAGGTTCTTCAGAGGACAAAACTAAGGTAAATAAATCATGCAGCAAAACCAGCAGATTAAACCACAGCCAGCAAAACCACAGCCAGTCGCAAAACCCGATGAGCGTGGCACTATTGCAGTTTCGAGCTTTTTAAAGATTTCGGATCCCAAAACCAAACAAGTATTTGTGGAGACACGAGCATGATGATACCAGTTCAAATACAAGGATTTGTAAAGATCTTTGATCCAGTTAGCGGAGAAATATTTGTAGATAAAAAGAATGCGATTCATTACGAAAATATGAGTGTGGCATTGGCTACTACACTCAGTAATAGAACTCTCGCACAAGGTGGTGGATGGATTTATGCCATGGCCTTTGGAAACGGTGGTAGTGCTGTGGATCCCACAGGTGTGATCACCTATTTGCCTCCAAATACCACTGGCGCCAACGCTGATCTTTACAATCAAACTTATATCAAAGTAGTTGATGATAATTCAGCAGCAGATACTGATATAATCAACAATTACATGGAAGTATTGCATACATCCGGGCAAGTGTACACAGATATTCTTGTGAGTTGTTTGTTAGATTACGGTGAACCACCGGGACAACAGGCCTTTGATAACAGTACCAATTACAATGGTGAATATGTGTTTGATGAACTAGGGCTAAAGGCCGTAAATGGAGATACAACCAATTTACGATTGTTGACCCATGTGATCTTTCATCCTGTGCAAAAAGCACTAAATCGCCAGATACAGATCGACTATACGGTGCGTATACAGACCTTAACTAACCTAAGTACAACATAAATATGTGTAGATTAACAGGTAATAAATACCTATAAGATTCGGAGAAACAAACATGTCATATACAATCACTCTCACTGATGGTTCGATTTTCGCAACTATTCCAGATGGTACCATAAACACCAGTTCAAGCATGACCTTGGTGGGTAAAAACTATGCCGGTTACGGCCAGTTTATCAACGATGATATCATCCGGTTGTTAGAAAATGGTTCCAACACCACAGCACCTGGTGCACCACTCACTGGGCAACTTTGGTGGGATCAGACCACAGACACCATGAAGGTATACACTGGTACCGCATTCAAAGTGATTTCGGGTGCCACTGCAAGTAGCACTTACCCAACCGTTTCAAATGTATTGGGTGATCTTTGGTACGATACCACAAACGCTCAACTCAATGTTTATGGCGGAATAGCAGCCGGACGACCAACTGGTTGGATCTTGGTAGGACCAGCATACACCGGTAACACAGGTGTGAGTGGTGCGATTGTTACTACTATCACAGATATCAGTGCAGTTAGCCATGTTGCTGTAGAAATGTATGTAGCAGACGCAGTTGTTGGTATCTTTAGTAAAGATTCTGCATACACGCCTGCCGTTGCGCCAGCAGGCGGCGGTTGGGGCAGTAGCAAACAAGTACAGCCTGGACTTACCATGTCAGGAAACATTGGTGGAGTTCCACAATTGCTGCAAGGCACAGCAAACAATTCATTATATCTTGGTGGAGTAGTAGCCTCAGGATATGTGCAAAACACAGGCAATCAAACTATCACAGGTACCCTGACTATCAACACAGCCGCCGGTGCTACCGCTATTGTGAATGGTGCAGGCAACGCTATAGGTAACATTGGATCTCAATCAAGTTATTTCAATACTGTGTACGCTCAGGCCACCACAGCATTGTATGCGGACGTGGCAGAACGATTTGCAGCAGATGAGATCTACGAACCAGGTACTGTGGTTGAATTAGGTGGATCAGCAGAGATTACTCGAGTGCAACATGACGCCAGCGATTCTGTATTTGGTGTTATTTCCACACGCCCAGCTTTCACAATGAATGGCGGCGCAGGTGACAATGACACACATCCTCCAGTGGCCATGACAGGTCGTGTTCCTGTTAAAGTTACTGGTGTTGTTAACAAAGGTGATCGATTGATCTCTGCAGGTGATGGTATGGCTCGTGCAGCACAGCCCGGAGAAGCAACTTCGTTTAACGTGATCGGCCGAGCATTAAGCAGCAAGTCAACTACAGACGTGGGTACTGTTGAAGCCATAGTTACAATAAAATAATAGGAAATAAATATGACTTATGCAGCCAACAGTTTAATCCAATCAAGTGATTACAATACTTTTGCTACAAGTCTTGGAAACATCTGGAGTACCGGATCCGGAGATCAAGGATGGGGCCAATCAGCAATCAGTGCTGTAAGTACCGGTGGCATTGTCACGGCTACCAACTGGGCTACACTAGTTAACAATCTTTCTACATCGGGCGCCCAAACTAATACCGCCATAACATCAAGAACTGCTCCTGTTGCTGGAAATATTGTCAGTATTTTAGCCAACGTGGCCACTGATATTACCAACTGTACTACCAATCGTGGTAATGCCGCCAGTGCAGGCACTGAAGTTGGATACGCTAGTGGTACTACAAGTGCAACCTCCGGCGCCAGTAACGGAGCCCAGGGCGCCTGGCAGATTCGTTGGGTGCATACCGTGACATTTCCTAGTGCCGATCAAGCCAGATACTTCTTTAATGCAGGTGGCCGTGTTCGATTGCAATTTGGCAAGACAAGCACAGGTACCGATCTTGATCCCGACTGGAATCAGCTAGCAGGCTGGTGCGGATCAATTTACCTTGCCGGTTATGTCAACAGCGCAGCACAGACCGTTGCCGGAGTAAGCTATACTGGAACCACTCGTATCGGTGGCACAGGTGGAAATCAGACTGCATTGACCACAACCACCGGGTGGTATGGTCTTGGAGGCACCGTACCTGGCACTGGTATTTTCACGCTTTTTGATACCACTTCGCCATATACAACCAACTACATTATCGTCCAAGCTGCAACCTCTTCCACAGTCCTGACCTTGTCGACCACTTGGAGTCAACAAGCAGTATCAGCAGCCGGCACAACTACTAACATTTCGGGCGGATCGGCACCGTCGGTGGGTGCCACCTCAATTGGTGGTGCTACCGCACCGACCACATTGTGTACCTATATTCCACCATCCACAGCACAAGGGTTGAGTGCCAGCTGGGGTACACCTAGTATTGCTGCTTCGGTGACTGTTGTTCCGTTATAATAGAAGGAAACTGAGATATGACATATTCATCAGGCGGATTGATTGAAGCAACAGACTATAATACCTTTGCCGGCCAAGTTAACAACATCTGGAGCACAGGGGCCACAGACTCTGGGTGGGGACAAACAGCAATCAGTGCAGTGAGCACCGGTGGAATAGTGACCGCCACTAGTTGGGCTACCTTGGTTAATAATCTTGCCACAGCAGGAGCTCAAACTACCACGACTATAACCGCAAGAACCGCCCCAGTCACTGGTAATGTTGTTGCTATCTTAGCCAATGTGGCTACCGACATTACCAGTGTCACCGTCAATCGTGGTAATGCAACAAGTTCAGGTACACAATACGGCACATTCTCAGGTACCACAAGCAAAACAACTGCTACCGGATCGGGGCAATCAGCATGGACTATCACATTCACTCATACTGTGACCTTCCCTAGTGCCGATCAAGCCAGATACTTTTGGAATGCCGGAGGCCTAGTGAGATTGCAATATGGTAAATCTAGCACAGGAACCGACACCGATCCAGATTGGAATACTCTTGCAGGCCAATGTGGATCGATTTACATAAGTGGTCGAGTCAACAGCGCGGCACAGACCATTGCCGGCGTCAGTTATACCGGAACCACTCGTATTGGTGGTGGCGGTGGAACACAGACCACATTGGCCACAACTACTGGGTGGTATCAATTAACAGGAACCCCTGCAACTTTATTCCAACTAAACAACGCTACTGCTCCATATTCTGGAGAATATATCCGTACAACTGCGGCCTCTTCGGCCACAGTGCTGACATTGGTCACAACCTGGGTCAGCGATGGTAGTTCAGGTGCAGGTACCACAGCCGACATTTCGGGCGGAACAGCAGTATCAAGCCCTGCTACCTCAATTGGTGGTGCTACTGCACCGACCACATTGGTCACCTATCTTCCACCATCCACGGCACAAGGATTAAGCGATAGTTGGGGCACGCCCTCAATCGCTGCTTCGGTGGCTTAATAGGCAAAACTCCACAAGGGCAAAAGGTAGACTTTTGCCCTTTTTTCATTTATAATACTCAAATGAATACTGACAATTTGATCGCTCATGCACGAGCACGGTTTGACCATGTGGCTGCACGCCGTGTACTCAAAGAAAAATACGAGGCCAAGATGCTATTTGCCCACGCCGGAGGTATGTGGCGTGCTGGCCCGGAACTCTTGGTATTGTTGGCCACAGTGCCGCCATGCGATGCAGTGATCTTGGATTTGTATGAAATCCCAGTGCAGGTCAATCCCGAACAACTACGCGGCATGGCCATGATGCACTGGCAAGAACAGATGAATGCCTGGTATGTAGAGCACGAACAACTGAACAAACAACGATGACCACTGGTGCATTGATATTTGCGTTCAACAATGAACACACTGATTACATTGCTATGGCCGCATGGAGTGCTGATCGTATCCGTCGTCATCTTGACATCCCAGTAGCAGTGATCACAGATTGCACTGATCAGTCACGGCTCGACAAGTTTGATCGTGTTATTCAAGCCGATCCTACGAGTGGAGGAACCCGATACTTTGATGATTACAAAGAAACTGTAACCTGGTATAATGCCACTCGAACTGACGCATACAGTTTAACTCCTTGGGATCAGACTCTGCTATTGGATGCTGACTATGTTGTTTGCGGCAGCGAATTAAAAATGGTTCTTGCCGCGCCACAGGAATTTATGTGCCATCAAACGGCTTGGGACATAACAGGTATCACGGATTTTTCAGGACTTAATTATTTTGGGCAGCATAAGATGCCCATGTGGTGGGCCACAGTGATGATGTTCCGTCGTAGTAACACAGCACAATATATCTTTGATTCAATGACCATGGTAAAAAACAACTGGAAGCACTACAAAGATCTATACCATATCACCGGCAGTCAATATCGCAATGACTACGCACTCAGCATCGCCCTGGGTATAGTAAGCGGACACACATTAAAAGTAGACAACATACCTTGGATGCTGGCCAGTGTATTACCCGAACATGAAATTACACAGATCGACGACGATCGCTTTGAAGTCAAGTATCAAGATCAAGGCCGACTGAAAAGAATGGCATGGGGCATGAATTTTCATGCCATGGGCAAAAAACATCTAGGAGATATCATTGCCAGTGCAAAGTGAACGCGGCTATTTGATCACAGCCATAAACACTCCCACGGTCAACTATGTAGACTGTGCATATAACTTGATCAAAACAATCAAGCAGTTTCATCCTGATGCCAAAGTCTGTTTGTTGACCGACCAACCTAATGCCAATTGGTCTGCCCTGATAGACTACTACAAAACATTCGAGTTACCACTCAGTGATAATCTCTATGCCAACGACTGGCAAGTGTTTGGTGCAAGCCCATTTAGGCAGACTATCAAATTGGAAGCAGACATGGTCATTGCCAGCGAGATAGATCACTGGTGGACCATGTTTGAGCATAGAGATGTTGTGATATCCACTGGTGCCAGAGACTTCTACGATCAACCAGCCACTAGTAGATTCTACAGAAAAGTATTTGACACAAACAACCTGCCCGATGTATACAATGCCATCACTTACTGGAGATTGAGCCCGACTGCACAGGAGTTCTTTGGTCTAGTACGCAGGATATTCGAACACTGGAGTGATTACAAGACCTTGCTAAAGTTTCCAGACGAAGTACCATCTACGGATTTAGTGTATGCCATGGCAGCACAGATCATTGGACCTGAATTGGTTACTATGCCATTTGCAATATATCCACAAATCGTGCATATGAAACGACATATGATTCCTATACACACATCTGATTGGACTAAAGAACTCACATGGGAACTCAATCCGTTAAGGATCAATACTGTGGCACAGTGGGGTGCAGTTCATTATCATGTGAAAGATTGGCGACATGTCTGAACAAGAATTTTTAGAGTTTTGGCACAACTACAAATGGACTGATGCCAAGCCGGTATACTATAGGCTCTACTATGATGATGCAGGACTACCATTATTTTACAGTCATGAAGAGTTGCCCGGTAAGTATGTTGATGTCACACCCGAGCAATTTGCATTGCAGGACCGGGCAGTGAACGTTGTTGATGGAAAAATTGTTAGACGTAGAACTGCCAGGATGACCAAACTCGTACCTGCAGATTCAGGAACACTTTGCCATATCAATGATGTGACTGTTGTGGTAAATGATCAACCAGGACAATATTGGAAGAAAAAAGAAAATGTCGTCGAAACAAATTGATGTCGCTGATCTAGACTGCATCTATCTCAGTTATGATGAGCCCCAGAAAGAAGAACACTGGGTCAAGATACGGAACATGGTTCCGTGGGCCACTAGAATAGACGGAGTCAAAGGATCAGACGCAGCACACAAAGCAGCAGCAGAAGCCAGCACCACTGAGCGTTTTGTATTGATTGATGGTGACAACCTTCCTGATCCGGAGTTTTTCAACCAGACACTGCTATTCCCCACTGAACAACATGAGCAAGCGGTGTTCCGATGGCGTGCTCGTAACCATGTGAATGGTCTTATGTATGGTAATGGTGGCATCAGTAGTTGGACACGCACGTTTGTGAATGCCATGCGTACTCATGAAGCTACAGACGGCCGTACAGAAACCCAAGTGGAGTTTTGTTTCGATCCATTGTATTGGGCCATGCATGACTGTTATTCAACCACATATCCCAATGGGTCAGCATTCCATGCTTGGCGTGCTGGCTTCCGCGAAGGTGTAAAGATGTGTTTGGATCGTGGCCGACGGCCCACATTGCCTGAATTTCAACAACGTGTGCATCAACGCAATCTTGACCATCTTACCATCTGGCACAATGTGGGTGCAGATGTAGACTATGGATACTGGGCCATGGCCGGAGCCCGACAAGGTACATATATGACCATGCTCACCAACTGGGACTATTTGCAGGTACAAAACTTTGATGCATTGTCTGAGATATGGCGAACTGTAGAAAAGGAACAGCCCGAGCATGTGAGCAACAACATCGCTACGGAATTGCATACACAATTAGATCTACCCATGCATATGCTCACAGTGGAAGCCAGTGAGTTTTTCAAACGCCATTATCGTAGCAATTGGCGCAACCGTGGTGCCATGGTTCGAGAGATAGATACCATTTAATAATTTTAATTTTAAAAATATGAAATGGTTAAAATTAGTATTACTAGTTTTGTACAGCAGCACATTTGCCGGTGAAACAATCAAGATCTATAGCCCATACAGCCCGGCACACAGTGCCACCCCGGCGTTGTTCCGTGTAGTCGACGAAGCAAATTTCATACAATCTACCTATAAATTTGTGGTAGAATTCAAACCTGGTGGTAATCAAATTATTGCTGTCAAGAACTTGGATGAAAACAGCTTGGCAATTATCGCCCCAACATATGTAGAAAATATTGAATCAGGAAAACTCATTGAGACTGATTATGTGCCGATTTATGCATTTGGTGATGCATGTTGGGCAGTGATAACAAATAAAACTTTATCCGGGCAGTCAGAATTTGTAGTAGGCGGAGTTGGGGCTGGAAATGCTTCGCATTTGACTGCACTTGCTCTTGGTGAGAAGTATAAATTTGATGTTCTATACATTGTGTTTAAAAGCAACAACGATGCGTTAATCAACATGGCCGGGGACAATGGAATTGAATTTGTTATTGACAAGTATGAAAGTTATACCTCGTTAAAAACAAAGAACCCTAAGATGCAAATGATCGCTGCCAGTTGCCCCGGTCGCTTGCCTCAGGAACCTAAAATAAAAACACTAAAAGAGCTAGGAATAGATGCTCCATATATTTTTAATATCACTATTGCATTGAAATCCATGCCGGTCCGCAAACAAAAAGAGATAGCAACGATTTTAAACACAGCTACACAAAATATAGGAGAGAGAGAAATTTTTAATTTGTCTGCCATGCGGCCTCCACAGTTTGATGGAATCACCGTCGAAGATTTTTATATAAAATCCGTCAGGCAGATCAGACTCTTGCAAACAAAATACAAAGATAAAATAAACAACAAATGAAACGGGCTGTACTTTGTGTAGATAATCCGCAAGATTATATCGACGAGTTGACGGACTATAGTCTTATGATAATAGATCCTAAAGCAACAGTTCAACGACAATCATATCTATTAGATCAAGCCGATTGGAGTTTGTTAATTACTAATCAAGGAGAATCTAGTAGATCCGGAAGAGACTATCCTGGAGAGAAATTGCTATGGTATACATCCGGTACTACCGGTGACAGTAAATTTTGTAGTTTTACACAAGATCAAATTGATATTCTTGCAAAAACTATATGTAATGCATACAACATCACTGCCAACGATCGGTATGTTAGTGTGATGAGCCTGAGCCATGCACATGGGCAAGGATTTTATTGGGCTGCAAAATCATCAGGATGTGAAATGAAGTTCTTGTCATTGAATGAAATACGTAATCTTCCAAAACTCTCTCCCACTTTTATAACAGCGATCCCGGGTATTCTCAAGATCGTCGGTAATCTAGATTTAACAACATTGAGATTTATTCGTAGTGCTAGTGCAGCATTGCCTGACACCTTGTATCAACATCTCTGTGCCAAATTCAATGTGCCTGTGATTGAAGCATTTGGCATGACTGAATCTTTGAGCCATTGTTTTACAAATCCATTAAATGGCGAACAACGAATAGGAACTGTTGGATTGCCTTCGGGAATACAAGCAGAAATAAGAGATCAACATCTTTGGATCAAAGGAGAATGTCTCTTTACTAAAGATTGGTATGATACCGGCGATCTAGCACAGCAGGATTCAGATGGGTATTATCGCATCATAGGTCGCCATCGTGATCAAATCAATGTCAACGGGTACAAACTCAATCCACTAAGTATAGAAAATCAGTTGATGCGTTTGTTGCCATTGATCGAAACCTGTGTTATATTTGGCAGTGATAGTGTAAAATGTTTGTACACTGGAAATTGCACGCCGGCTCAGGTACAAAAAGTTCTGACAGATATTAATCAGCATTGCCGCCCGACCATGATAAAACAACTAGACACTATCTCGACCGGCACAAGCGGCAAAGTATCACGTGCTCAACTTGAGAAACAATATCAATGAATATACTTGTCAATGGTGCTAGTGTCAGTAGAGGTCCAGATTCTTGGCCTTATTTTCTTAAAGAACTACTGGGATGCGAACTAGTAAATCTAGCCATGGCAGGATGTGGCAATACCTACATACACGAAACCACCATAGGCGAAATCTCACAAAGGAAATATGATCTGGTATTGGTGATGTGGGCAGAATGTGGTCGAATGGATTTCCGTGTGGATGACATCTCTAAATTTTCTGACAGTCTTAATACTTCAATCTATCAGAGCGCACAGAATGACTGGCCCAGTAAAATAGTATATCCCATTGATGATCAAGATCATGTAGAAAAAAATTGGATATTCAGCTTAGGATATCTAAGAGGAACCAAAGATAGTGTGAGTGAGGTATTTCAATCATGCCATGCGGTTACTGGGTACAAAGAAATACTCAAATCTGAATACATTCGAATGATCAGTTTGCAATCGGTACTTAAAGAAAACAACATACCATACTTGTTCATGCATTGGAGACCTATTAGAAAGTTCTCAAGGTTTGAACACCTGTACAATCTAATAGACTGGAATAACGTGTATCAGGAAGATTGCCTTGAGGACATTGCACAAAGAAATAATTGGATTGCCGAAGATGGAAAACATCCAACTGCCGACGGCCACAGATACTATGCAAAATTATTGCATCAACGGATCACTTCTGAAATACTGAAAAATCCGGGAGGTAAGGGTAATCCAGATGGCTCCATTTTCTTGGAATAGAAGAAATAGCAGCATCAATTTTTTCCAATCCTAATTTAGCAGTTTCTATAGGCATGTAGTAATGATATCCTAGACTGGTGATGTCTTGATCCCTCCAGGGAGAATTACCATACCTGCCATCAAAACTTAGTTTTTTAAGTGCCACGTATTCGTCATGATCATTGGTTAATATAGCACCACCTCGTACAAGGCTTAGATGTTTTTGGAACTGAAAGCTAAGGCACATCAAGGTACCGTTGATGTATCCATCTCTTTGCCAATACACAGCAGCATCAATGACATTTGTTCCACCGATGTAGTAGTAGTCTTGCCAGGATTGATCGTTCCAGGACCAGCGCAACCCAAGTTTTTCAAATGTCATCGGAATGCTAACGTAGGTCTGCGTAGGACAGCTTACATCGTTGGATTTCTGATGACGTAGGCACAATTCAATGGCATGCGTACAACTATCAGTTGACACAGCGTAAGAACTGCCGTAAAATTGTGCAATGCGATTTTCAAATTCTGAGATTATTTCAAACATGCATCTATTTAACTGTTAAATACTTCCTACTATGATAAAACTAGTCACCACAGAAGGAAGGATTGTAGATCGTGATCGGGTGATCATCGAGATAATACAGGCAGTACAGAGCAACCCAACGGTGGTCCGGATTGATCTTAATGGGGAAGGTCCTTGCTGCCAAAGCAATGGCATATATGACTTGCTTGATAACATATGTGGCGTGTTTAATTACCCAAAACAACAGATAGAAATACACACAGCTAATTTCATTGAACGGCATCATGATTACGTCATAGTAAAACATCACCAAAATTACGAGCTAAAAAATGCACAAAAAAAATATATCACTGGTGTAGATAGCGTTAAAAAGTTTGATCAGGATTTACGACATTTTGGCCATTTTATCGGACACAGCAACAAAGAGAGGTTATATCTAGCAAGTTATCTAAGGGCCAATCATCGTTCGCAGACCTTGCAATCGTATCATTGCGATGTTTCAAAATCATTCCATCGATCATTTATTGGCATCGAGGATATGATGTGTGACATAAACATACCAAAAGAGAATTTGACCTGGGCATTTGATCTGATAACTCATGGACCGATAAAAATAGATCCAATCGATGTTGATTACATTGGACCGGATTTAACATACAACATCACAGATCACTATCCTGGATTTTTCTTAGAGCTGGTCAGCTTGACTTTTAACAAGGGCAATACTTTTTATATAGATGAAAAAATATGGAGGCCAATATTGATGCGTACACCGTTTATGGTTCAAGGACCGGCTGATCTGATTCCCAATCTAAAACGGTTGGGGTTTCAAACTTTCAATAAGTGGTGGGACGAAGGCTATAGTGAGGACCCTGATGGGTGCCACGTACCGGCTATGATTGATAATATTCAACAGTTGAGCTGCCTCTCTATTAGAGATTTAGAATCTATGTTCAAAGATATGACTCCAATCTTGGATCACAATCTCTATAGATTATTAGAATTAACAGAAGAAGATTTTACAAAGATATTTGGAGTATGACAGATCAAAGTAAATTCATAGTATCTGCTCAACAGATGAAGACAGATCTAGGGCCAGCATTGTGTCTGGCCAAATGGAAACAGGTCAGCTTGCATCTTACTACAGGATTAAATAACAGTTGTTATCATCCGCCCTTGCATGCAACAGATTCTGCTGCGATTGCTGTCAATCCTGCTGCTTTGCATAATACCCAGCATAAAAAAGAACAACGCAAGATAATGCTACAACAACAGAGACCCACTGAATGCAGTTACTGTTGGAACATGGAAGATCTAGGACAACTCAGCGATCGACATTATAGATCTGGTGAGCCCTGGGCAGCCGTGGATTTTGAACGGATAAAAAACTCAACTGGAGATGAAGATGTCGTACCGTCATATGTGGAAGTCAATTTTAACAATGCCTGCAACCTTAAATGCAGCTATTGCAGCCCGCAGTTCAGCTCTAGTTGGCAGCAAGAAGTTGAACGCCACGGGGCATTTCCTACTTTGGTTCCTCATAACGCTGCTGAGCATTTTAGCGGCAGCCGCAGGCCTATCCCTGCCCGTGATCACAACCCTTATGTAGAAGCATTCTGGGCTTGGTGGCCTAGTCTGTATCCTGAACTCAAACACTTCCGCATGACCGGTGGCGAACCACTGATGGATCGAAACACCTACAGAGTGTTTGACTATGTGTTGGAGAATCCAAAAAGCGATCTACATTTGGCCGTGACATCAAACTTCAGTGTAGAGCCCGAACTATCAACAAAATACTTTGACTATGTTCAACGACTATGCAGCACTGACATTGAACACTTCATGCAGTATGTGAGCCTTGATTCGGGCATAGGCCCACAAGCAGAATACATACGCCATGGCTTGGATTTTGACAGATTGAAAAACAATGTGGAAACATATCTCACGGACATTCCATATCGTAATAGTCTGACCTTTATCATCACAATGAACAATTTAAGTGTAACAGGCTTCCTGCCATTGATGCAATGGATACTAGATCTACGCCGCCAATACAGCAAGACATATCAGCGTGTGTGGTTTGACACACCTGTGCTGCGACAACCGGCATGGCAAAGCCTTCAGACCTTGCCTGAAAGTTATGCTGCAAAACTAGAACAAGCACGAGACTTTATGTTGGCCAACCTAGAAACTGCGGCCGATCCGTTTCATGGTTTCAAGGACTATGAAGTGCAACGGCTCGAGCGTGATATAGCATGGATGCGATCAGCGTTGAATACAACTAGCCCTCAACACCTAGCAGATTTTTACAGATTTTTCAGCGAACATGATCGCCGCAGAGGCACAGACTTTGAAAAAACATTTCCTGAAATGATCTCTTGGTGGAAACAATGCAGTCTACATGCTAGGTAACCGAACTATCATCTGTGACACTCAATGTGAGATCTATCCTGAAATCAAACATCTAGTAGATGATACATTTTGGGATTTCGATCAGCATGAACCTGTGGCCAATTCAATCACAATATTTGCTCGACAAACAGTAAACCAGTACTCATCAAGGATAAAAGAATTGGCCACAGAAGGATTCTTCTTACCTGTATTGGCCAACCCTAGTGAAGGATCAAGCACTCTGAAACTACAATGCCAGGGGCTAGGGCTGCTGGATCTAGTAACCCAAAAGAAACTTTTGCTGGTCGGGTGTGGCGAAATGGAACCTGAACTCAATTGTCTAGTGTATGATTGTTATCTCAATCGGGTGATTGGGTATGAACAAAATGTGGAACAATCCAGCCGAGTGGATGAGATATACAGCAAAACAAACAAGCCCTACAAATTCTTGTTCTTGAATGGCCGTACTCGCCCGCATAGAAAATACATGATAGAAAAGATGCGTGATGCCGAATTGTTGGAACATGCACTTTGGACCAATCTTGACACTACACTGGTATATCATCATACATACCAGACCGATTTATTGAGTCGACAATCTGCTATACATTTGTTGCCGAGCAATTATGAAGTAGAGAGATATCATAACAACACTCAAAATCAATTTGAACACGCTTTTATCAAACACGAACTGTTCAATAACCAATGGGGTGACGTATACATCCGTGCGGAGCCATACATTGATACCTATTTTAGTTTAGTCACCGAAACAGTATGTGATTATCCATACAGTCTACGCAGTGAAAAGATCTACAAACCCATGGCCATGGGTCATCCTTTTGTGGTTGTGGCCAATCGTGGCTTTTACAGAGATCTGCATCATGCAGGATTCCAAACATATCACACTCTAATAGATGAATCGTTTGATCTGATCGATAACAATCAAGACCGATTGGATAGGATAGCCACTATAGTTCAAGATCTGTGTGCCGGTGATTTAGATGAATTTCTGGTTGCGGCCCAAGCAATAAGTAAGTATAATCAACAACATATGAAGGAACTGGGTTCCAAGATCCGGCAGGAGTTTCCTGACCGATTTCTACAATTCCTACAACAACAATGACCGATTTAGAATTCAAGCGACAGGTGCTAGACACCAAGAGTGCAAGTTTTTGTGCAGCAAAATGGTACAATGCTACCATCTGGTTAGGAAGTGGCATGACTACAAGTTGCCATCACCCGCCGGCCCATTTGGTGGACATTGATAAAGTTCGGGCCAACCCTAGGCTGCTGCACAATACTGATCAAAAGAAAGAGGATCGTCGCAAGATGATTGAGGGCGAGCGCCCTGCTGGTTGTGAGTATTGCTGGAAGATAGAAGACATGGGCAGTGATGCCATCAGTGACCGTGTGTATAAGAGTAAGATTTACCCCATTGAGTTGTTAAATGAAGCACATACCAATTCACCAGATCAAGACTTCAACCTCCGTACCTTGGAGATTGCTTTTGACCGCACTTGCCAATTTGCTTGCAGTTATTGTAATCCTGCATTCAGCAGCACTTGGGTTCGAGACATTCGTAAAAATGGACCCTATCAAGGTCTTGTGTCTGATGGTAGGAATCACTTTACTCACGATCATGGCAGTAGTCAGCTTTATAGTTTCGGTGAGACCAATCCTTATGTGGAGGCGTTCTTTGCGTGGTGGGAGTCGGACCTACATCGAACCCTCCAAGAACTCCGCATAACCGGTGGCGAGCCACTGATGTCGGGCGAGACATGGAAACTGATTGACTGGTTTAAGAACAATCCAGGGCGTAGCCAAACACGCTTGGCAATCAATTCAAATCTAGGCACTGCGGTGGATCTAGATCGATTGTTAGCAAGCATTGATGGATTAGAAGTTGACTTATATACATCCAACGAAAGTGTAGGTCTGCAAGCCGAATATATCAGAGACGGGTTAGTATGGGATGACTGGGCCAACAATGTGGAACGACTTCTTGATTCAGGTAAGTTCCGTGGCATACACATCATGAACACAATCAATGCATTGTGTCTGTGCTCACTGGATCAGTTCTTGGAATGCATAATGAACTGGAAAATAGAATACGGCCGTGATGCTGTGAGTTTTACCTTGAACATCCTGCGATTTCCTAGTTTCCAATCACCTTTGGTGTTGCCCGACGAACTACGCACGGTATTTCGACAACGGTTAGAAGTCTGGCTTGACTCTTGGTGGAATAGTGAATTCTTGCATGAGCACGAAGTCAATCATGTTCAACGCTTGATTGATTATCTTGACATAGTCAAAACTCCGCACTCAGAAGCATTTGATCGGCCCAAGTTGCTGAATGACTTTAAGCAGTTCTACGCACAATATGATCAGCGTCGAGGCAAATGCTTTGATCTAGCATTTCCTGCACTAAAACCTTGGTATCATACTCTCTGATCGACTATGTTAAAAGCAACAATCATTTATTTGCCAGGGTCTGCTGGAAATATGTTGTATAAAACATTGACTCTCAGTGAGAAAACAATCACCGGAACATCTGGACGAGATCTCAGGGAATATGAAAAAACACTAACTGCGGAAGAAAAATTCAATCGATACTCAATATGGGACAGCCAAAACTGGAAAAAAGAAGAAACCAAAGATTGTTTAAATTTTAAACGTGGGCTAGTTGATTTTTATCATTATGAACAATCCAAACTATGGTTAATTGATCAATGGCATCCTGTCGATTTTTACAATCAATATACAAAAAATATATTGTGGGGCGATAATTTCTACGAAAAAGTTATCTCAGTTCAAGTCACTCCAAGCCATAAAGATTTTTTAATAAACAATCAAAAAGCCAAACAGTATTATCTTGATTTTGATGATGAGTATCAGCATCAACTGAAATTACAAAATATGTTTCAAGATCGATTACTCCCGATTCCGTTTGATAGTTTTTTTAATGAGGATACATATTTAGATCAGATTATTCTATTAGATAAAAAATTAAATTTAGAACTAGATGTTGGCCTGGTTGCAAAGCTATGGAAAAATTGGTTTCAAGAAAGTTCTCGGGCCTGGCAACAATGAAAATACTATGCCTAGGTAATAGTTCAGAGGACACCGCACTCAAGTCCAAGATGATATCAATACAATATGCTATACCCTTAAACGGGTTATTAATCGAATCTGTACTGGACATCTTACCTGGGTGTTATTACACAGATATTGGAACCATAACTGTGGATTATTTGAGATTGATGTGTAAAAAATTTGATTTGTTAATAATGTTAGATCAAGACCTACTTAGCTATAACGATCTCTCAATTTTTAATATAACTTTGACTACCTGTATCTATCTAAAAAAATGGCAGGATGTGATCATACAATCACAGATTCCATGGTGTTATATAGTCACGTATTTTAACCCATCATCTAGTAACTGCCAGATTATAAAAGTCAAAAACAATCAAGAGTTATGGAAACAAGTAATGATAACAGACTTGACTGACAGAAATGTAGTGCTACAACTAAGTAGAGTCTGCGATAACAGTTTTTATGATTTTACAAAGTATGTGAATGAAATAGTTTTAAAATGTCGAAATTCAAAAACCAAATTTGTGCTGTTCAGGGCCGACTCGCATGAAGAAGATCGACTGCATTCTGACATTACAAAATTTCTCGTACAATTTTCAGAATTTGTATTGCTGACCCCAAGTACATTTGTTGGAAATTTAAATTTAAATCTGGAAAAAACAATTTTACAACATTGGCAACATCTGTATGAGTGATTACAAATATAATAGTACAAATCTAGTGAGGCCTGTGGATCTCACAGAACGTGAAGAATTCTTATTAACAGATTCGAAAACATTCTGCATTTACCCTTGGATACATCTACATGCCTACCCTACCGGGGAAGCATATCCTTGTTGTCACTCAGAGATGAAATATCCAGTGGGCAATTGTAGATCCAGCACACTTGAAGAGATATGGAAAGATCAACCCATGCAACAGTTACGGGCAGATATGTTGAATGAAACACCCAATGCTGCTTGTGGTCGTTGTTACGAGCAAGAACAATCGGGATTCTTTTCAGGTCGCAAAAGTGCAAACAAACATCATGGTCATCACATCAAAAAGTTAGACAAGAATCCTTTTGAAATGACCTATTGGGACATACGTTTTTCAAATCTCTGTAATCTCAAATGTCGCAGTTGTGGGCATATCTTCTCAAGCCAATGGTATCAGGATCAGGTCAAGTTGGCCGGGGGTGACTGGAAAGATCGCAATCGGGTATTAAACTACGCAGGTCGTACAGAAACTGACATGTGGGAACAGTTGTTACCTCACATCGATTATGTAGAGCAGATATACTTTGCCGGTGGTGAGCCTTTGCTGATGGAAGAACATTATCGGATTTTAGATGAACTTGTTCGTCGAGGACGATTTGATGTGAGATTGATCTACAATACAAACTTCACACATACAGATCTAAAAGGGCAGAGTGTTTTTGAATATTGGAAACAGTTTGACAGCGTAGCAGTGGGGGCCAGCCTTGACGGATCAACAAAGTATGCTGAATATATACGCAAAGGTACAGATTGGAATCGTGTTGAACAAAACAGGATAGAGATGTTGAAAATATGTCCTGATGTAGATTTTTACATCAGCCCTACTCTAAGCATCATGAATGCTTGGCATTTACCTGATTTTCATCGAGATTGGGTTGAACGTGGGTTGATACGCCCGCAGGACCTTAATGTAAACATCTTACAAGATCCTGCACATTTAAGAATCGACATTGCTACAATAAAATACAAACAACGTCTACGGATGAAGTACCAAGAACACATTAACTGGTTGCGAGACAATGATCCATTGCAACGTGCCAGTGTTGGGTTTGAGTCGGCTATTAAATTCATGATGGCCACTGACAACACACATCTCATTGATACCTTCTGGCGTAAAACACATGAACTAGACGATATACGTGCAGAACGTTTGCTTGATGTAATACCTGAATTGCAGGCATTGACATGAACTTAAAAAAAATCATCGGTCAGTTAGACTATAAGACATTTGCCGGACCTTCTTGGCCAAGCCTAGACGATATCATATCTGGTATTCCTGCAGACCATCCAGATATACAACGAGAAGTTGATGAGTTTGTTAGCATGATGCAGCAAACATACTCAGATATAACTATAGATGGCAGCATACTTGCCGAAAATAATCAACAACGACAGAAACAGATATTTTTTGATAAAAATTATCACGAGCAACCGATATGCCAGGTACCATGGAGTACCATGGGTGTGAACAACAACGGAGAAGTTTTTGTGTGTAGTAGTCCAAGTTGGGTTCCAAAATTTGTGGGTAATATATTACATGTTGACAATGTATATGATGTTTTGAATTCAGAATCTGCTCAACGCATACGTCAAGAAATTGTTGCTGGAAGATATTTCTATTGTAATAATCAGATCTGCGGATTTTTTGGACAAGTAAGTCCAGAGAGATATCACAGTGATCCTCAATCAAACCACGTGCCATTGGAATTTGTGAGTCACGACCAGTTATTGGTATCTGAAATTCCTAAAAATCTTATATTTGATTTTGACTATACTTGTAATTTTCGATGCCCTAGTTGCAGGACTGAATTGATAAACAACAACAATCATCATGTCATCCGTTCAATCAATGATCAAATAGTAACTAAAATCAAACATCTTGTAATTGATCAGATACAATCACAACCCATAGAAATCAGATGGGCCGGCGGCGAGCCGTTTATCAGTGATGTTTACATTGAATTGTTGGAATACATACTGGCCACTGGCAAACAAAACATCAAACACATTATACAAACCAATGGGAGTTATCTACGATCTAAATCAGACATGTTAGAAAAACTACTTCCTACATTACAAGAATTGAGAATAAGTTTTGATGCTGCCACAGAAGAAACTTATAAAAAAATCAGAGTCAACGGACAGTGGAATCAATTGTTAGATAATGTTCGTTGGGTACAACACATCATTAAAAAAAACCAACACCCTCTTCAAATCACTGCGGACTTTGTTGTACAACTAGATAACTATAAAGAAATTCCGGCTTTCGTCAAACTCTGTGATCAGTTGGGTATCACCAATGTTAATTTTCAGAAAATGTGGAACTGGGGCACTTGGTCAACTGAGGTATTCGAGCAGAAAAATATATACAATCCTGATCATCCACAATACAATGAGTTGGTTGAGATTTTCAAACAAGCAGATAGAAAGATTTTATTTTGAACTTGCCGCACGATCAATTCTGTGTATTACCTTGGATCAGTCTAGAGGCCAGCCCCATTGGCACAGTAAGACCTTGTTGTTTGGCCGACGATGAGATCCTAGACAACGATGGAAACAAGTTTGAATTAACCACGGCTGACTTTGCTGACATACAAAATAGCAATCACATGCGCGAATTACGCACAGGATTCCTTGCAGGGCAAAAGCCAGAAACTTGTAGGAAATGTTGGAACGAAGAAGATGCAGGACGTACATCAAAACGTATGCACACCCTAGATCGTCTAAAACACACGCTCAAGCATGACCATTGGACACAGGATGCCAAACCATTGATGTTCTTAGATCTCAAACTGGGGAACATCTGCAATCTCAAATGTAGGATCTGCGGTTCCTGGTCCAGTTCACAGTTCGCCGGAGAAGAAATTTCTTTCATGCCGCGCAACGAACAAAAATCTAGCCATGCTTACAAAATGTTGCGAGCAGGTGCATGGCCCAAAGATAACGATCATTTCTGGTCTCAGATTGATAGTGTGCTTGACGATATACGATACATTGAATTCACTGGCGGCGAACCATTCATGATCGAACAGCACTTTGATATGTTACAAGGAATAGTGGATCGTGGGATTGCTGGCCAGGTTGAGATACATTACAACACCAATGGAACGCTGTTTCCGTTGAGAGGCCCGGAAATATGGAAACATTTTAAGACTGTAGAGATTGCGTTTAGTGTTGATGACATTGGGCCACGTTTTGAATATCAACGCTCAAATGCATCCTGGGGAACAGTAAAAGAGAACATCGATCGTTTTAGATTCATGAGAGAAGGTATGCCTAACTTGCAGTTACAATGCTGCACCACAGTGAATGTATTCAATGTGCGATATCTTGACGAAGTGGCATTGTGGATAGCATTACAAGATTTTGATTTTGTATATTGGAACATGATGCACGATGCATGGTATTTTTCAATCTCAAGATTGCCATCTGATGCCAAACAACACATTGCTGATTATCTCAGCACTTGCGAGGCACCTGAGCAATTTCGTGCAGAGTTTGGCCGTATCATCGACTTTATGATTCGCGGGGAATCGACCGACGGTGAAGAAACACGACAACAGATACGCCGATTAGATCAACGCAGACAACAGGATCTAAAAAAGGTAGCCCTGGAATTGGCACATATTTTAAACTATGCAAAAACCTAATTCTCTATGTTTAGCGCCTTGGGTACACACTTATCTCTCTCCACAGACTGAAAGGCGCATGTGCTGTGCTAGCCGCGAGCCAGCACAAAACTTCCAGCAATATATAGATACTAAATCAGGTACCGGCACCTATATTCCTATCACCCTTGAGGAACATTGGAACGGTGATCACATGCGATCAGTTCGGCGCCGCATGATGGCCGGTGAACGATTGCCTGAATGCGAGGTCTGCAATGATCAACTTTTGAATACTGATGTTTATCGCACATACTTTAGCCATTTGTTTCAACATAAATACTCCGCAATTTTAGAACAAACAGATGCTACCGGTCGCACTACCATGCAACCAGTGAGTTGGGATTATAGATTCAGCAACCTGTGCAACTTCAAATGTAGAACCTGCGGAGACATGCTGAGTAGTAGTTGGGAGTCGGAACAAAAGACACATCACATGGTCAATTGGAGCAATCCTAAAAATAACTGGATGCAGCCCGAGGTACGTGAGCAGATCTCCAAGTTCCAGGATAGTCAAATTGAACGTGAGTTCAGTGATGCTGTAGAACAGCACAGAGTAGAAGAAGTATATTGGGTGGGCGGCGAACCATTGATGTATGAACAGCATTGGCGCTACATGCAACGCATAATAGAACTAGGGGATGGGCCGAAAGTATATGCTAGATATAATACAAACTTATCCAGGGTGGAGTATCGTGGCATCAATCTCTATCGCGACGTTCTTCCTGGGCTACGCGATTGGCAGATATGTGCAAGTCTCGACGGTACAGGCACAATTGGTGAATACATTAGAACAGGTCTTGATTATGATCAATGGCTTGAAAACTTCGGTAACGCAGTTGCGATCCAGCGTCACCCTCGTCAAGTCAGAATTGACTTTACGCTCACTCTGCCCGGAATGTTCGAAGTTGGCAAAATTACAGAACTCGCTAGACAATTCGGTGTAGATGTTCTAGCCAAAGTCATCTTTTCATTCTCTCCGGACATCATCATGAGCCCATTGGCTCTGCCTAGACACTTGTTAGAACCATGGCTAGATGAATTGATAGCAGATACATCGGGCGCCATGCGAGATGTATTGACACAGTTGAAGAATCGTCCTACATTTGAAGAACAATGGCCTGATCAATACCAATCTGCTCTTGCTCAAGGCCGTACTCGTGTGTTACAATTAGAACAGATAAGAACACAACCCGTGACTATGACCGATATCCTGTCGGTAAGGCCCGATGTACTGAAATGGTGGATGAACATTGCTTGATACAATTGAAATAGATTTACGTGACAAAAACGATCATGTGCTAACAGTATACATTGATGTGGAAGATAATAGTCTTTCACGCAAATGGTTGGCTGCACTTGATCATCTAGTACAAAACAATTATCATCTAGAAAAAAACTACTGCTGGCTAGGATGGGCCAACAGTGATCGCTCAATTGCATATATTTGCGAACAGATCAATCGCAGCATCACAGCAATCAATTCAGCCGGGTTAGGATACACGATCACAGATTCATTCACTCCGGAAAATACTGTGTCCGCGGATTGGTTGATTGCCGGATCAAACACAGAATCCAAGGGGTGGGACGGAGTCAATCGAGATCTAATGAATCGATTGCACAGATATTTTGAGGATCTCCAAGGTACCTCGGGTGCCATGAGCCCTTACTATACTGCCGCAGATGATGTAACACGATGGCATATACGGCAGTTGAACTTGTTGTGTCACGAACATGAAAGTCTGGTTCTAAGTATTCGCAGACTGATTGAATCACCTGAATGGCGCAGACCATCACAGTTGATGTGTTGGTTGAAAGCACCAAGATTTGTGCTAGACGCAGAAGATTACGAATTGTTTGGTATAGAAACAATCAATCGAAGCCTAGGCGGGGTGTATGTGGGTGTAAATAAAGCGGTAGGCAAACATCATTGGGAAGTGTTCAATGACGAAGGGCGTGACAGTCGGATAGGCGAATTGGTCACCGGTGCATTACGTTCACAGACAGAAGCAGCCGGTGACTTTGATATCGAATGGGCAAAAGATCCTGCGTCTTATGAGTGGCAGATCCGGGCACTGGCTGAGTTTAGAACATGGCTCGCACAAAACGGGTTTGATCCGGATGACAAGTCACTGACCATTGGCCACCCAAAAGTAGCCCAAGTGGATTTAATTCGCAGTTTCGGTACTACCAACCATGATGAAATATGGAGACAGATGGAAACTCATCTAGATGTATATAAAATACGTACCAATCGTGCTCAGGCTACATATGAGTATCGGTGGAGCGATGCCGATTATGAGTTGCAACAAATAAGGAGCATGCGATGAATTGGATTAAAAGACTATGGGCAAAGATCACACTAGAGATACGCTATCGTAAAAAACTGCGAGAACTTCGCAAACGCGATCCCTTTATCTACAAATGAATTACATAGGCATCTCAGCCGGCTTCCATGATGCCGCAGTGAGTGTGGTCAATCAGGCTGGCGATATCTTGTTTGCTGCTCACAGCGAACGCTACAGCAAGAAAAAGCACGATAAGGATCTCAATGATCATCTTGTATTGGACGCATTAGCGCATACAGATTCCGATAAACTAGAGTATCACTACTATGAACGCCCTTGGATCAAAGCCATGCGACACCTACGCAGCGGTGAAGGATTTCAATGGCCCAGTTGGGATCGATTACTAGGACCTTCATACAGAATCATAGGGCGTCCTAAAATACACACACATGGGCATCACTTGTGTCATGCAGCAGGGGGATTCCAGACCAGCCCATTTGAAGATGCCACAGTTGTGGTGATAGATGCCATTGGCGAGTTTGACACTGTGACCATCTGGGATGCTTGGTATGAAAACGGTCGAGCACGATACAAGAAAGTGTGGAGTCTGCGATATCCTGATAGTATTGGATTGTTCTATTCGGCTATGACTGCTCGTGTAGGGTTAAAGCCCATGGATGAAGAATACATACTCATGGGCATGGCAGCATATGGTGAGCCACTGTATCTCGACGAGATGAGAAAACAGTTAGTAGATACCATACCTGGACTCCGCTTTAAACAGAATCTACACATTGGAGTAGGCGATGACTTTCTGCCTCATGCTGATCCTGCAAACATTGCCAGCACAGCACAATTTCTAGTGGAAAGCATGATACGAGATGTTCTACAAAAAGCCAGAGAGCATGGCCGCAGCCGTAATCTAGTATACGGTGGTGGTGTAGCATTGAACTGCCTGGCAAATAGATTCTTAGGACAATACTATGAAAAAATTTGGATTATGCCTAATCCGGGCGATGCTGGCAATAGTCTCGGTGCTAGTTGTTTGGCTCATGGTGGCCGTGTTAATTGGCGAGACACTTTTCTGGGACATAATATACCCGGTGCTTACCCGGTAAATGAAATCTTGGATCATCTAGTCACGGACAAGATAGTGGGTGTGGCATCAGGCCGTGCAGAGTTCGGACCGCGGGCGCTGGGCAATCGCAGTCTACTAGCAGACCCAAGAGGACATTCAATCAAGAACCGGGTGAATGAGATCAAACGCAGACAAAAGTTCCGACCATTTGCACCTGTGATCCTAGAAGAATACGCAGCAGAATACTTTTATATGCCGCCTAACTTCGATACCAGCCCATACATGCAGGTCACAGCAGAATGTCGTGATCCAGGTCAGTTTCCTGCTATTGTGCATGTAGATGGCACCAGCAGGGTACAAACTGTACCTAGAGATGGATCAGGCATCCGACAACTACTAGAAAAGTGGTATGTGATGACCGGATGCCCTATGCTGTTAAACACCAGCCTCAACATACGTGGTGAGCCCATGGTCAACGATCCCAGAGATGCCGATCGATTCCAACGGTGTTATGGAATCAAAGTTTGCAGTTGATGCGATCCACGACCACTTTCAATCGGTGAGCCATTCCTGACTGGAACACTCGAGCATTGTGTTGTATCTCAGGTGCAAGATCCTCGTACAGACGATGCAAATTATCCTGCCCTGATTGTATCAATGACTTGGTAAGATCCAACACAGATTCGAATCGATCTTGATTGTTGGTGTTTGAATCGTAACTCTCATCTATGCATCTTCCAAAGGTCTGATATCCTAGATCACGTAGATGTCGGAGATGATCTGCGGAACTCACAGCCACAAAGAATTGATTGTTGAATATGGGTTTAAAAGTTTTTTCTGTGATAAACTGTCCACCAGAATCATCAATATCGATCATGGTCTCTAACACAATGTTGAAGTAACTGTCTGTGTACAAGTCAGTCATGTTCTGATCATAGGTATTGTGAGCCCGAGTATCTAGATCATCCACAAGAAATGGTCCGGCAGCAATGAACTGATCTACCCTGAGTTGACATTCAGCAAGATAACTATTTCTTAATGCACATTCGTAGTAGTTGTCCTCGCCTCCTAGTAGATGTTGAGTGTAACTGAAGTAACCTTGTTTGTGCAATCCATGACTCCACAGATCACTCATGAATACCTTGCGCCATAGTTTATCTATACGGCATAATCCAGTATATGCTTGTGACCTAGGATTGAGGTGATACTGAGCACCTGAGTTTCTATCCACGGTCCGCCAATACATGAATTCCAATTCAGGCCAATACACGGAGTTTGGATATTGATCGGCAGTTGTATTGCCTGATATCAACCATGTCATAGCAGGATCTATCCCGTGATCGGAACAAAGTGTGTCCAATCTATCACGGATACGTCCAGGATGATCTCCTTCGTGGTAAGTGAACACCACTAGCATTTCTTTTGCTTTGATACGACTCAATGCTGCTGGGCTTATCAATGACATATAGTCTCGGCTGAAATCAAACCAACTTAGCACCATCGGATACCATGATCCAACAGGTGCGTGGGCAGGGTTTACTATTTGATAGGAGATTTTACAATCACGTAGATAGTAAATTATGCGAGGAAAATCCAATCTATCGTTGCCTAATTGATCAATCTGATCATGCTGATGTACAGGTATACCATTAGGCATAGGTCTACGGGTAACAGGATGCAAGTGATCTATTGAGATATAAATCATACTGTTAAATGTGCCTTGATTGAATCTAACATGTTGGTGAGTTCGGTCCACAGTACTGATTCAAACTCACCGCGATAGAACCAGTTCCAGTTATGTTCAATCACAGGCCAACAGGCTTGGAACAGTTCATGTTTCTGTTGTTCAGAAAGATCATCTAATTGTTTTAGTAAGGCAGCAACTTTCTCGGCTCGTAAGAAGTCGTCAGATTCGAGATCGTAACTCTCGTCCCAGACCTCTGAAAAGGTTTGGAATCCATAACTTCTTAGATATGCCAGGCTTCCCGCGGTGGCTGACAGTACAAATGGCATACCCAAGGCAATAGGTTTGAATGATTTTTCGGTAAGTTGTAATCTACGTCCAGTATACACAGTTTCTGTGACATGATACACTAAACTTTCGGCACATGGATCAAATTGATCTAACCAACAACTGCTCATTCTAGGAGTATCTTCATCGGGAAACAGTCTAGGTAACTCTATGTTATTGACTACATCAACGATGTCGGGATATCGTTCCTGATAATGTTTAGCGATTTCACCAATGGGCATATTCTCTACTGGACACACAGCACTGGCGCTGATCCAATTATCCAATAATCCTAACTGGGCAAAGTGATACAACATTAACACACGATGTTGTCGTAGCCCACCAATGATGCGATTGGCACTGAAGAATGTTTTTCGAATTGTTCTTTTGGTCCATGGAGTGATTAGGAAAGTTCGATCATACCCGCGATACCAGTCTAGTGCTGCCCACCCATGAAAAAAATAATAAAAAGGTTGCAAGTTTCGTTGTTTACATATATAATCTATGTTGTCACTGGCAGTTTCGCTAACTACTATGGCTCCTGTTTTTCTATTACAAGGTTTAAATTTTGCTATGTTGTTTTGGTCCACACGGTCGAATGTTGTTTGATGTAGATCTAAGATCAAAGGTTCTTGATCAAAGAAGTATATGAAACTGGTATCGTCGAGTGGCAAATTATTTAAACTTCTACAATGTAAACTGGAAGGATCGCTATGCCCAAAAGGATCATGATAGTAAAGAGTGGTGGTAGGTAAGTTTTTTCTCACCCAGGGCAAGAATGTATTTTCGTAAATCTCATCTATCCTAATCATGTTTGATATATTTTATATTGGAACCAAACCTAACCTGTTTCCACATGAGCAACAGGTTGAATCTATTGAGCAAGCACAACAGCAATCGCGTACACGATTCTTCTGGATGGTATCATACTTAGTGGATTACACAGGCTTTGATTTCCTTTATGAACCTCCACCTTGGCAAGCACATCAACGACATGCATGGCCCAGCCAACATCAACAGGATTCGGGCACATATCTTGTTCCTACTGCGGGCTACACAGACACAAACTATCATGCTGCTCCGGTATTGCCAAGAACTCTAGCCACTGCTATCTACGAGATCGATCACATGGATGGTGCAGCAGGACAGATACCCAATGTTGCTCGCCGTGTAAGATACTTCGACAACTACAGAGATACATTGATCCGATTGGCCAAGAGCATTGCCACTGAACATGAATTTGTTTGGGTGTGCTCTAGTATCTGCGATTACACTGATTTTGATTTCTCGTGGCACCCTAGTCATTGGCAATACAATCTGCTGCATGTGTTTGCCAGCGATGAACAAAAGTTTGGAGACACATTCTTCATGCATGTGCCTAGTTTTGCTGCAAAGGCAGAAACTGTGGAGTTGTTGGACTGGTATGATTGTAACTTTGTTGATCAATACCTATCAGTGCCACGAAGGCCTATGCCCGTAATAAAACACAACTTGGATAGCCATGTCAATGCTGTGCAGACTCAAGACTTTGCAGGGCCGTTGGCTATCTTTTCGACCGGACACACTGTCAGTCAAGGCCTAAGACCTCCGGCTGTTTCGTTATGGAGAGAGAAAACCAAGACCATAGTTCCATTAAGTCCGGGTGCTGGTGGTGTTATTGTGCCCAAGGCAGCGATTCCTTACATAAAAACCCAGTTATACGATTATCCCTACATAGATAAAACACACTGTAATGATCGTGTTGATGCCTTGATGGATGTGGTATTCATATCCTATGATGAACCTGATGCAGAACAAAATTGGAACATACTAGCACAACGATGTGCCAGATCCAAGCGTGTGCATGGTGTGGCAGGTATGGAAACTGCTCTTGAGGCAGCAGCAGATCTCAGTTCAACTCCTTGGTATTACGCAGTATTTGCCAAGACCCGATTGCATGAACAATTTGATTTTTCCTATGTGCCCGATCGCATGCAACAACCCAAGAACTACATCTTCGATTGTATCAACACAGTGAATGGGTTACAATACGGACACATGGGTGTGGTGATGTACAACTGCCAAGGTATTCGTGAACTCAATCAGGCAAAGAACTTTGGATTGGATTACACCTTGAGTTTTGCTCATGAAAGTGTGCCCATGGTCAGTTGTTATGGTGACTTCAATCAAACTCCTTACCACACCTGGCGTACAGCATTTAGAGAATGTGCTAAGTTGGCCTACTTTGAATCGCAATCACCCACTGTAGATGGCGAATACAGATTGAATACCTGGCTATCTCGTGCCCAAGGCAATCATGCTGAATGGTGCTTGAAAGGTGCTCGTGATGGAGTAGAGTTCTTCAAAGCCAGTGATCAAGCATTGTCAACTCTTAAACAGTCATTTAGATGGGAATGGTTGCGTGAGTATTTTGTGTCACGCTACGGAGACTTACAGTAAGTCTTTTACTTGCTGAACTATGTTAGCCACCTGGGCAGCCTGCTTGATATCACTGCTGGGTGTTTGCCGAGAATGTATACAATCGATCCAATGCTCTAGCTCGGCTTCTAATGGTGTGATACCGTTGAGATATATCTCAATTGGATTCTCATCCGCCACAGCACGATTGTTGATGATCAGATTCTTCTTCACAGTCACGGCATTCACATCTTGATCCCAAACAATCTGTCCCTGTGTGCCAATGAACACAGTTTGCCTAGTGCGAACAGGCCAATGCCAACTCACATCAACATCAAAGGTCACACCATCTGCATGCCCGCTGAATGATACTCGGTCGCATTGTGGTCCTTGGGCATAGTTCCATGCCCGAGATTGGGTGATTTTAAGATTTGAACATACCTGTAACAGTATGCTGATATCATGCACAGCCAAGCTCAGCAGTGGATCTGTTTTGGTTTGATAGATCCCCCAATTCAATCTACGACTGGTTACATGCTGTAATTTTCCTATCGCACCTTGATTGATTATAGAACGGATCTCATGCATCTGTGGATGATGCACAAACAAATGACCCACCATGAGCAACTGTCCAGATTGTAAATATTTCTGTATATCGGCGATTTCTTCCACGGTTTCGGCCATGGGCTTTTCTACATACACATCGTGCCCACGCTGTAGTAATTTTACAGTCTGCTCGTGATGCTGCCACAGTGGTGTGGCCAACATAACTGGATCCTTTGAAATGATATCATCAATGGTCTGCCCATTGCGTATGTCGATGACCTGTGCAGTCACATCAAACTTCTTCAAGGTCTCCAACAACTTAGATCCCCAATATCCTGCACCAACCAACCACATATTCATACAAAAAACTCCTTGACGCTGGTCACAACATGATCCAGTTGATCTTGAGTCATGCTATACCAACAAGGCAGGCTTAAAATCTCTTTCACTGTGATCTCTGCTACAGGACATGGAGAATACCATGCTTGATATGCCGGTTGTTGATGTGTGGTAGTAGCATAATGCACATTGGTCTGGATACCACGATCTGCTAAAAACTGTTTCAATGCATCTCGCTGTGGTGTCTGTATCACATACACATAATGACCTTGCCCTACACGCGGATCTCGATGTATGGTTTTGACAATATCACTCAACTGTTCATCATACCAAGAGCAGATTGCACGTTTGCGATTGATCCAATGCACCAGTTTGGGTAACTTGGCCAGCACAATGTTGCTCTGCATGTTGTCAATTCTAGCATTGTATCCCAGTTCTACTATGTCATAGCGTCCTGTGCGGCCGTGATCTCGATACATACGCACACGATCCATGAGTTCTTGACTGCCAGTCACACAACCAGCATCGCCCATGGCGCCAAGATTCTTCACCGGATTGAAACTAAAGCAAGTGAGATCGGCTATGCTGCCAATTTGTTGACCTTTCCATTGTGTTCCTAGACTGTGAGCAGCATCCTCAATCATCACAAGATCGTTTAATTTACAGATCTTTTTCATGCGATCCAAATCTGGACATTGTCCATACATATCTACCCAAAGCACTGCTCGTGTTCTAGAGGTGATCCTTGCCAGCATCAAGTGTAAATCCATTAGGTGTGTGGCAGGATCAATGTCCACAAACACAGGTCGGGCACCTACCATGACAATGGCTTCTGTAGTGGCTACAAAAGTGTGTGGAGTAGTTAACACTTCATGTCCAGGGCCGACACCAGCGGCTCGTAATGCACAGATCAGGGCCATGGTGCCCGACCCAGTGCTGGCACAATCTTCAGCACCAACATATTCAGCCATGGCTGCTTCAAACACAGTAACATCAGGTCCTGTGATGTAACTGCTACTAGCGATAGTGTTTGCTATGGCCTGATCTACCTCTGTTTTGCAATCAAGATATTGCTGGTGTAAATTTGTAAATGGTATATTCATGTTTTCCAATACGAACTGTTGGTGAACCAGTTATAGTAATTCTCAAATCCTTCTGCAACATCCACCTTGGGATCATATTTCAACACGGCTCTAGCAAGATCTATATTCAACGCACCACGACTTGGAAAGTCTGCATCCTTGTCGCGCAGTTCAATTGATCCTTTACCAACAATCTCAATGATCATGCCAGCGGCCTGTAGCAGACTCACGCTGTGACTTTTTGTGATGTTAAATGTTTGGCAAGCACCCACAAACCTCGTAGCAGCAGCCACGATACCATCAGCAGCGTCATCCACATAAGTGAAGTCTAGTGTTTCACTAGATCCGTTGACCCGGAGCACGCCGCCGCGCATTGCTGTGAGCATGAATTTGGAGACAACTCGGTCTTCCACATCGAGCGGCCCATAAACAGCACTGGGACGGATAATAACGTGATCAAAACAACCACGGCGAGCATAGTCTTTAACAAGGTTTTCTCCTGCAAGTTTCATAATACCGTATTGGCCTTGCGGCCTACATACAGCGTCTTCAGTGACATCATCTGTGAAGTCACCATACACCATTGAGCTGGAAATATACACAACTCGGTTTACTTTGTGTTTTTTGGCACTTTCGAGCACATTGATCAACCCTTCCATCATCACACGAGACCCCCATGCAGGGTCGGCATTCACGACTTTTTGTCGTGGAAATGACGCCATGTGTATCACTACATCGGGCTGCTCAATCTCAAATATGTCGTCAATGGATTCTCTATCACAGATGTCTCGATTATACAAGTGCGATGGTGATAACTTAATCTTTTTCAATCTCTCGGTCATCAAGTAGTCAAGTTCTGCCTGTGGAATTATTCCGTATGTGGTACGATTATCGATGATGGATGCGGTGTGGCCTTGTTCTTGTAGGCGTTTGACTACATTGTGTCCGATTAAGCCAAGCCCGCCTGTGACTAATATTTTCATCCTCTCTCCCATTTCAATTTGTAGAACATATACACCTGTTCGTCCATCACAGTAAATTTCCCCTCGTAATGATCCCAATGACGACCATTTAGATATTGCCCTCGCGGTCCGTAAGTGTTTCGTAACCACTGATGCACTTCGTCCTTGAGATGTCCTTGTATCCTATACACCAGTATAGGCACAAATTCTGTGCCGTTCCATACCAGTTTTCTTACAGTGCGGTATGGGACTTCTACTGCGTCTAAGAATTCAATTCGTGGTGCCAACATATTTTAGTGTGTAAAAAGTTTGATCGGATTCTTTCATGCGGGCCACGATGGCAAACTGATATCCGTAGTCCATCGGATCCATGTGCCGCACCCACCAAGGGGATTCTAAAGCACATTCCATCACGAATTTACCTGCTTCAGTCTGTTGCCACGCATGTATAGGTTGAGCAGCATACAGCACAGGATCTTCAACATCTCCCATGCGGAATCTATGCACCACCATGTCCGAAACTTTTACTACCTGATCATTGATGATCATGCATTCCGGACCTCTGGCGTGTTGGTTGTGATCTCGTTCTCGATCGAGATCTCTCATTAGTTTAGCCATACACTAGTATAGCAGATCGACTTCTACTTTGCAACCAAGTCTGCTGCCATCGGGAAAATTTGTGCGATAACTTGAGCACAGGCCACAGCAACTTCTTGATGCTCTTTTTGTGTACCATTGGCACTTCGTAGTTCGAGGAAGTGGATCCATGATCTCAGGGTACCATTCATGTATAGTTTGCTGACCGTATTACCTTCGGGCAAGATAGCCCTAGCTTGTTCTTTAGCAATACCCAGTTCAATGGCACGGGCATAATGCTTCCGTGCTAGATCGATAATCTCTTGTTGGGCACTATCCCACCATAGTGCGAGATCTTCGTTGCTGGTCTCTATGCTGTTTTGTCTATTCTTGGTGTCTTGGAGTCTAGCAGCCCGCCGTACGAAACTGAGATCCTGCGTTGGGTCAGCGTAGCGTTGGCTGAACTCCTGGAATGAGAAACTTCTGTGCCGTAAGATTTGTCGGGCAATGTCTCTAGTGGTTGTGATTTCCAAGCAGGCAGAGACCATTTCCAGTGGGCTCCAGTGTTGGTGTTTGACCAGGTATCGGATGAGTCGTTCTGATGTTTCTGTGTTGAGTTGATTGCTGGGATTGCTGACACGGGCGCAATACGCGATGAGTTCTTGTGCATCATGGATGCCCAGTTCTGCAAATTCTGGAGTTGGTTGGCTGTGACTGAGTAATTTAACATTCATAAACTTTTCAATAATTTGTCTGTGGCCGGTTGTATGATTCCAGCCACAGTGTTAACGTCTAATATGAAATCAATGTTGTTCACTGATTCACCAAGGATATGGAGATTTCTATTCATGATCTCTTCAATCTCGTCGTCATCAAGTCCGTCTCGTCTTAGTCTAGAGAGATTGATGGTCTTCTGTTTGCCCCCGACAATGCGGATGACCATCTTGTTGATACATTTCAACGGAACCTGAGTCTTCTCGACCTCAGAGATTATGTGATCCCACTTGGCAAGAAACTCTTCACTCAGTGGCATGAGCAGCAGCCTTAGCCTTGGCCGGGCGGCCTCGTTTCACTACTGGAGCGGCTGGTGCTTCTGTTTCCACCTGTGGGATTGGTGCCATCTTAGGCAGGTCCATCATCTTCACACCCGGGAACATTCTCTCTGCTTCTTTCTTCATTCTTGCTGCTTCATTGATCAGTGAAGTGGCTTCGTTGTGCATCTTCACAGCCTGTGTGAGCATGTTGGCAGCAATAGCACGATCATCTAAGGCACCATCTGTGGGTGCTGAAGTATATCCTGCTTCTACTGTACTACGAGGGGATTGTTGTCCGGCTTTGTAAGCGGCTTCAGCGGCTCGCTTGGTCTTAGGATCAACCATGCCGCGAGCACCATCCAATTCGGCCATCTTGCGAACAGCATCTTCGCCCTTCTTCATCTCGTTAAGAATCTTGTTGAGTTCGCTGAGACGAACATTGCTTTGCAATGTTGGTGTCATCAAGATCTGTTCAGTCTGCACACGCTTCATCAATCGCTCTGTGTGCAAGGTCTGCAACATGTTACGACCATCTGGGAAGATGTTACGATTCAATGCATCAGCAAACTCTTCGGCATTTTGGCCTACTGGGCTTTCTAATACCTTCATTAACGGATCGTGTAAGTTGATAGGTAACAGGTCTGGATAGATACACAGACACATGTGATCGTCTCCGGGAATCTGTCTAAAGATCACTGCCACTTTACGGTCAGCATGCTTACCAATGTGTTTTAAAAATGCCATGTTATTCTCCTTGAGTTTCTGGCGCGGTGGCTGATTCTGGCACCCCAGCATCGGCCTGCTTTTCTGCTTCAGCCTGTGCTAATGCAGCCTTGATAAACTGATCCAGTTTTTCAAATAAGGTTCCAACCTGTTTGGCCTCGGCACCACTGAAGGCACCGCGCTTGCAAGCAAGGTCGATCACATCGCGGGTCATGGCGATGTCGTTGATTGTGAGTTGAGTGTCGTTATTTTCCATACAGATATTTACAAAAGAAAACACCCTGAGATAAATTTCTCAGGGTGTTTTGGACAAACTCGTTGAGTTTATTTGTCTGCTTCTTCGTAGTAAGCCCAAGTACCAAACGGTGGCTCAATCGTAGTAGTGCCATGCAAGATCCAAGTGACTTCACAGAAGTTCTCATCACCCCATGAACCACCAGGGTAACCGTCTGTGAACACTACCAAGCGATGCGGAGTGATGTCGTTTTCTTTGAAATACTCGTAAAAGCATTCAAAGCTAGTACCACCACCGCCTTGCACTTCGTAATCAACAATACTGTCCAAGTTGTCCGAATCGTATTGTTGCGGATTGTATGTTTGGGTATCAAACGAAACCACATGGATTTTGTATACAGGAAACGAATCCATGATACCTTGAACTTCGCTCAAGATATCCTTGAGCATACCTTCGTCCATACTGCCCGAAGCGTCAATCGCAAGAGCGATATCAATCATCTCATCGGGCTTCATGCCAGGCATGACCGCATCCATGTGCCAACCGCGTCGACTGGCTCGCATCCAAGTGTAGTCACTCTTGATAGTGCTCTCCAAGTTCATACGCAACAGTTCGCGCCAGTTCATCTTGGGTTCAGTCATCTCTTTGATAAGACGCTGAACACCTAGTGGAATGTTGCCAGCACCATCTACTGTGGCGGCTGCTGCCAGCATGGCTTCCTTGATCTCGTCGCGGATGGCTCTGCGTTCTTCATCGGAAATCTTGGGACGACCTTTGCCTTTGCTCTTGCCACTGCCGTCAACTTCTTCACCATCATCTTTACCACCACCTTCGCTCTCGTCGTCACCTTCACCATCCAAGTGCTCGTCGATCATCTGGTCCAACAAGTCGCTCAGATTGATCTTCTTGGCATTCTTCATCAAGTCATCGTAGACCTTTTCTGAACTCCAACCGTTATACTTGCGATCATACAGGCACGGCACTGAAGTGATGAACTCGCCTACGCCGTGTTCCTTCAAGTCTGCGTTCACGCAGAAGTCGTTAGCGACGTTCCAGATCTGCGGTTCGCGTTCGCCTCGACGACCAAAGTGGTCATAAACACAATGCAACACTTCGTGACCAAACAGGAATTCAATCTCCTTGGGCTTGAGCAGTTGGATGAAGCGGGTGTTGTAATAGAAGTTTCTACCGTCTGTTGCGGCAGTAGCACACCATTCGTCCGCATTGATCAGTTTCAAGCGAGTAGCAAGATTGCCAAAGAAACTGGCCTTGAGCAACAGCCCCACACGGGCAGTGATCAGTTTCTCACGCACAATGCCGTCCAGTTTCATGTCCTTGGGACCCACAAGATCTTTGAACTTGTTGTCTTTGGTGTCTGCCGTGTGACCTTTAATTGCCATATGTGTCCTTTGTTAGAATAATGCAGTATAACTGAGATTGCATTTCTAGTCAACCCGCCAAGTCAGCCAGTTTCTCTTGCCAGTAGGACTCATAGTCTTCTACTGAATGGGTGACCTGTTTCACCAAGCGGATCTTCTCCCAGCGGTTCCGTTCCTGCTTGATATGCTCCAGGCGATCGATGATACGCTGGATGTCGTCGTTCATTTTTTCTGCGAGCATGCTCATATCAACCCCAATCTTTCTTATCACCAAACTGTTCGTTGTCGTTGAAGCCTGCGGTGTAGGCTGTGATCTCAGCGGCAGTCATGTCTGCCATCTCCACACGAGGAGTGATAGAGGTAGCACCTTCAAAGTAGTGCGGGTTGAATCCACGGCTGTAGTAACTGTCGGCACTACCACGGTCATATGGACCACCGTGGCGTGCGTCATAAAGTGCGGTGCGAGGGCGTTCTGCGATCATGTGTTTCTCCTTAGTAAGATTGGTGTGAGTGACCGATGCGATAAACTACCTTGCCCTTGTCTGCATCACAATCCATACCTTCTACGGTGTATGCTTCGGGCAGCATGATGTCTGCGAACTCGTTGTAGGAGTAATAACCGCTTTCGGTTATTACCAACTCTGCATCCTGAGGCAACTTGCTCAAGGCCTCTATCATTTCTTTAACTGTGATTGCTGACATTTTCTTCTCCTGTTTGTTGCTGTCTATGCATGTATTATAGCATTTCGAGCAATACCAGTCTACCGAATTTGCCAACCGCAGTTGCGATTTTCAGTAGATTTCTTTGATTATTTTGTACTCTGTGTCCGGATACAATGCTTTGAATTCATCTGTTTTCACATAGTCATTGAACTCCTTGGCATTGAAAAACATCTTCTTGAAAACGGTGTTATGCTGGTTGATGGGTGTGACTGTGAGGTATACGGATTTTGCTTTGCCTGCCATGATGACTCCTGATGTTAAAGGTATTTAAGTTGAAACCATGTGAGTGCCGAGTCGTTAAAAAAGTCCAGATGCACTTGATTTTGGCACCACCTGCGGGGGGTGATATCATCACCATAGGAGTTCTTGTTGATGGTGATCCAGTTCTGATGAAACCGCACAGTGAATCCCAGTTCGCGTCTGCTGACCCATCTAAACAAGTGACTGGCGCCATACTCTGCCACGATCTTTTGTCGGATGGGATCCCACAACTCTTCACTGTCAAAGATGATAAGATCAGTTTTTACTGTGATGCCCGTGGTCATGATTCATTGGTGAATTTCAACTGGAACCAGGCAACCTCAGGCTCATTGGCATAGATACGGAAGTCTCGGTATTCTGTGTGATATGCCCAATGTGTGTTTGACTCTGCTGGCTGCATGAGATGTCGAGCGTCTTTGTCTATCTTGGTCTGGAGGTCTGCTTCTTGACTCCATCCATAGGTGTCGTTGAACCAACGCCGAGCACGATCAAAATCCAAAGCGCCGGTGTTGTAAGTGGGTATACCCAGAGTTCCTAGTCGCCGCTTGGAGAATTCAATCATGTGAGAGAACCGCTCATGATGTGAGTGCCTACGATCTAAACGGGTGACTTGATAATGCATATAAAAAACGGGGACCGTGGCCCCCGTTCCGTTTTAGCTTTGTGCTTGCAGCACATACTTTCCAAACTTGCTGTGAAACTCATCGAAGTGCTTGAGCTTGGTAGGCTTGAATGGCAAGTCGTATGTGGTCAATGCAATACGCGAACCCATCACAGTCAACTCAGTCTCAAAGTTCCGCATCATGTAACTGAGGAAGTTATCAGCCATTTCGTGGAACTTCTTCTCGTCTGTTTTGTTCTCAACAGCCGCCTTGAGTTCGTAGCACATGGAAATAACCAGGCTGTACATAGCACTGACTTCTTTCACATTCAAGTCCTTGACCTTGCCACTCAAGATGTCTTCGGGCTTGGGCATGCGTCCAGCAACCTTGCGGTGTGCCATGAACTTCACTGCCAGGCCTTCACCCACAGTGCCCGCTACCAAGTTGGTAGTGGTGTCAGTGTCGCTGTCTTCGTCGTCCAGCAGTTGGCTAACGAATGTCCAAGAACGCGGAGTAGCGAACGCACGGCTTGCGGTTTTAGCGTCAAAGTCGTAGAGGTCTTGCTTGGCAAAGCTCAAGTAACCTACCACATCTTTGTGGATGTTGTTGAGCACAGCCCATTCCAACCAACTGGCAAAGTCCACCTTCATCTCTTGGTGGATGAAACGATTTGCCAACGGAGTAGGCATACGATAAGTCACACCCTTGTCGCTTTCACGGTTACCTGCGGCAACCATCACAACATTCTTAGGCAGCACATACTTGCCAATGCGACGGTTCAAGATCAACTGATAAGCAGCGGCTTGAACACTGGCTGCGGCACTGTTCAGTTCGTCCAAGAACAGCACAACGATAGGATACTGGCTGGCCAGTTCGTCGTCAGGCAATTCCACAGGAGGTGCCCAATCCATCTTGCCAATCTCTTTGTTGTAGAACGGAATACCACGGATGTCAGTGGGTTCCATCTGGCCCAAACGCAGGTCGATCATGTAACCGTTGAGTTCTTTGGTAATGCCTTCTACCAATTCACTCTTGCCAATTCCAGGAGGGCCCCACAGGAACAGCGGGCGTTGGGCTTTGAATGCTTTAAGCAGACTCTTGTGCGCTTGGCGCGAAGTGACGGTGCGTGAATCGCTCATATCGGAGACCTTTCTGTTGTTGATGAGTGTATTGTAAGTGATCTTGAATTTCTTGTCAAACAGTTTCTTTCGCCAACTGCTCGCTTAGGACATACAGGGTGTCGGGGATCATGCCTTCCACAGCATACCGGCTACCGCAATACCAGACACCATCTCGCATGATGTAAAAGTATTCAGCACCAGTGCCTTCTACCAGTTCCAAGAACTCGTTGAAGCTTTGGCTTACTTGGAAGTCCACATCTTTCTCTTCGCGATCGCGACCGTAGAAGGTAGTCCACTTGTTCTCGCGAGCGCGGTCATACAAGACTTTGGCTTCCTCGCCCGAGTAGCCGTCGAAAGGATGCTTCTCGCCAATCTGCTCATCCAGGCTGCTCATGTCGCCCAATGCTACCAGGTGATTGGCTTTGGAACTGTCATAGTGCTCTTGCAGGATCTTGCCATTGTGCGACAGATAGCCGTCCCAATGACAGTAAACACTTTTGCACTTGTCTCCATGCATGACGCCAATGCGGCTACGAGTTCCCATATCTGACTCCAGAGTTGTTTAGTGATGTGTGTATTATAGCAGTTCGCGGATTACTGGTCAACCGTATTACGCTTGCCAACCAAAGTTTGATAAACCGCTTCTAGCACAGCGGTGTCCCTGGCTTCTTCGTAGGCTTCTTCCAAAGAGATAGCCTCCAGCATGCCTACCACTGTGGGCCATGACAGTTGATGCACTTTGGCAACCATCACAATGCCTTGGATGGCCGAGTTGCCGGCGTCAGTATACATGCCATAGTTCATGATTATTCTCCGTCCTTCATCACATATTCGAACAGGATCCACTTGGCACGATTCAGACATTGACGAGCATCCTCTGCTCGCATGCTATCAACTTCGCCGTATTCGGTGTTGATCATTTCCTGGGCGTCGCTCATCAGGCTTGCAGCCATCATAGCAGGACCACTAAAGCGGAAAGTGATTGAGGATTCCACCGATTCACGCATGCCTGCTTCAGTCACGCCATACATGCGGACTTCGCGTTTTTGTTGCTCGGTGAGTGCTTGGTAAGTTGCTGTAGACACTGCTGACTCCTTTTTGCTGAACATGCGTATATTATAGCAGTTCGGGAGATAGTGGTCTACCGTTTTTTCAACAGAAAGTTGCGATTTTTCACAACTCCAGTTGTTGTTTTTTTACAACAGATACAGTTTAATTTTCGTTTTTAGTGCGTGGAGCAGAAACACGGCTAGCAAGATTTGCCTGTATCATAAGTCTGCGGATTTCTCCGCGGAGATGATTATCGCGTATAGTAGACAATCTACGTTTGATATGCTGAGGCATTCGATAATTTGCACCTGGTTTGATCATTAGTTTTTCTCTCTTGCTTTTCTATTTTGTTCTCTAGCCTGCTGTTCCAATGTAAATCGTTCTCCTAATTTAACGATACGTGCTTGTATTGCTGTATATTTTTCTTGCACTTCTGGTGGTAGATCTTTGCCATCGCCTACCAGTTGGGTCAATTGTTCAGTTAATTGTTTGAGTTCTTGTACTTCTTTAGGATTGATACCGGCTGCCGCAGCAGTAGCAGGATCTTCCATCACAGCATCGTATAGTCCAGTGACCATTTTGTAACCAAAGTAGATCAGTGTTCCAATGCCACCTATCTTTATAATACTACCGACTCTGCTTAACATTGGGCCGGCTTTAGTTAGTAAAGATCTTAAGTAGATAGACGCCCTGGAGGCAGTGGGCGACGCCGGTGGTGTGCCCGGTGGTGTGCCCGGTGGTGTGCCCGGTGGTGTGCCCGGTGGTGTGCCCGGTGGTGTTTTTTGCGGCATGAACAAATGGTTATATGCTTTTGTAGCACCAACAAGAGCAGCACCTTTGCCTATTGTCTCCCAACTTGGGATGTAGTCAGACACATCTTCGTTAACAATACTACGCAAGCGAGCCATGTGTTCTGCTTCAGTCAATGGTGGTGATTTTTTATTACTACTACTACTTTCAAAATTATTCTTCTTAAGCAGTTTATCCATGGAATCCAAAGTCTGATTTATTTGATTTAATTTTGAATTTGCAGCAGGTGTGGTAGCCGGGGTACCTGCCGGGGTAGCCGATTCAGCAGGAACACCCAGAGTGGCAACACCTTTAAGGACATTTGCTATGCGAGTTTTTAATTCAGGAGTCAAGGCATCTCGATTAGCAGGATCCTTTTGCCAGTCTTGTATGATCTTGATATTTTCTGCAATAGTTTTAGCATCTTCGGCAGAAATGGCTACTGTTGGCTCCTTGGCCAGATCACGAGCTAAACCTAATGCGAGCAGGCCTCCGGAGATCCATGTACCAGGACCTGGAAACAATGCCGCTATACCTGCCAATCCTGAAATACCTGCACCTGTATAGTCGCCTTGTTTAGCACGATTGTAGGCATCATACGCACCTAACGCCAACCCGACTCCGGGTGCTACTCGGCCTAATGTTTTACTTGCTGCACCAGCGGCACTTTTTACTGCACCTGTTTCGGCAGCAGCAGCAGCACCTTGTTCAGCGGCACCGGCTGCACCTGCCCATGGTCGTTGTGCTGCCTGTGAATATGGCATTGCCTTAGCTGGTGTATCACTGTAATACGGGCCAATTTTTTTAGCCTGTGCATCTGCTGCATATCGTGCATCTATCTTTGATTGATTGCCCGCCTGGCTCGCAGTACGTTTAGCCGCAGCAGCATCCATATCGGCCTGTGTCAATTCCATCAACGACCGCCACTGCTTCATCTGATCTGCAGGAGTCAGTGGGTCTTGATCTTCGTTTAGTTTGACTTTGTATTTGGTTAGTATGCCTTCAATGGCAGTCAATGCACCATTTAATTTTTCAATACCAGATTTACCCGGAGGTGTGGCACCTTGCCCTGCACCAAGATCCTTATACTTGGCTGCAATGTCAGGATATTTGGCCATAGCAGCACGGGTCAATGGACCTATGTCACCGTCTATGCCGTCGTGGTTAGCACCAGTGGTTCCTAGGTTAGCACCTGCTGCTAGTAATTCTTTTTGTAGTTGTTTGATTCGAGAAACATTACCGCCACCGGATGGTACATCTTGTGGACCAGTTTGTGGTACATCTTGTGGTACCGGTGCAGGCCTAGTATTGCCGCCAGGTGTAAATATATGATTAAGGCCGCTGTGCTCCATCTTTATCGTGCCACATATTGCACAACGTGCGCCGCCCGCAAGCCCTGGACCATCCTCCGGTCCACCGGATGTTTGTTTATCACCACCGGATGTTTGTTTATCACCACCGGATGTTTGTTTATCACCACCGGATGTTTGTTTATCACCACCGGATAGTTTTTTAGCCAATGCAGCAAGAGCATCATCATTGCTGAATCGGTAACCAGGGGGATCTTCAGGCGCCAATTTGGTGTTTGGGGCTACTAAGTCAAACCCGGGTGTGGCGCTTTGACTGACGCTGGAATTTTCTTCCCAGTTGGTTCCATCGGGAAATTCCACAGGTTTTTTATCAACAATAACACCATCTACACTGGCCATGCTAGATCGATCTTTGGTATTACCGATCCAAGGTTGTATAGTTCTACCAGCACGTGGGCTGTCCGGGTCAGTAGTCATCCACCAGAAACTACCATCTGGTGTTTGCATCAACGGAATTTTAGCACCAAGAAAGTTCTTGTGGAAATGTGTAGGCGTGAATTCAGTAGGTGCCGGTCCGCGGGCCTCGTTTAAAAGATCGAGGTATCTTCGAAAGATGTCTGTGCTCATGAAGATATTTATCTTTTTTCACAAGCACAGTGATCTTCAGTATTTCCTGTGATGGCTGCGAGAAACCACATCTTGTGGCTTGTAAAGCCAACTGCGATCCACAAAACCCTGCTCAATTTCACGCAAAGCAGTCACAGCATGGCTGGAAACTTTAGTAACTTTGGGCATGTCACCGCGGGCTAGTTCTCGGGCACGCCGGGCTGCGATCAGCACCATTTCGTAACGGTTTCCGATCATTGATACTGCTGCTTGGCTAGTGATTCGTGCCATGTTTTCTCCTAGGGGTTGTTGATAGTTACAGTATACAGCAAAACGCTGTACAAGTCAAGTTAAAACTCAACCAATTTTTTGATATCTTTATGCTTGACTATGATGATGTTGTGGGTCTTGTCTCGGAACCGGATAGGTAGGTCGAGATGAATGGATATCTGTGGACCCATGGCTTCGTTAATCACTGTGTCATTGCCCACGGTGCCAACAAAAGGAATCTTGTTCCAATGGCCAAATACACGGTCACCGATCCAGTATTTTGGCTTGTAACCCTTTTCGTTGAAGTAATCTGATTGTGTTCCCATAGGTGTATTGTAGTATATATCAAACAAAAAGTCAAGAGAAAGCCCACCGAAGTGGGCTTGATATGATTACTTGGCTAACCAATTCTGGAATCGTTTAGACAGATCATCACCATGTTCCATCCAGAAAACTGCATCCACAGTCATTGCTCGTCCTAGATGAGCAGCCGGCAGATAGGCCTTGTTAGGATTACTATCTGGCACCCGGGCGAGAGCGGATTTACGGCTTGGTGAATAAGGAATATGATTTGTCAGATCGACCAAGGGCTTGGTGCTGGTAGCAAATCGTATGAGTTCATTGGCCGCAGCAGAGTTTTTACTGCCCTGAAGCACTACAAAATAATCAGTTGCCATCAGTTGTGCGTCCCACACGATCGCAAAGTTCTTGTTCTCTTTGAGATTAGCACTGACGATACGACCATGCCAAGCATGGGTCATAACCACTTCACCAGCAGCCAGGCGTTGTACCATTACTGCGCCTGCTTCCCACCACACAATATCTTTCTTGATGGTGTCCAACTTCTTGAAAGCGCGATCCACACCAGCCGGTGTTGCCAACACTTTGTAAACATCAGTCATTGGCACACCATCAGCGATCAATGCCCATTCCAGAGCCGCTACTGGATCTTTACGGAGACCACGCTTGCCCGGAAACTTCTTGGTGTCAAAAAAGTCGTCCAGTGTTTTAGGACCATTGGCTCCGAACTTAGTAGCATCATATGCTATCGCGTTGGTATAGGTACTGTTGCCCACAGCACATGGTAACACAGCACCTGGGAAGAAGTCTTTTGCAGCAGCAGTACCATCATCGCCAGATGGCAACTTGGTTGCGTCAATTTTTTCAAATACACCTTCTTCGCAACCTTTGATTGCTTCTGGTTTGTCGATCACAGCAATGTCCCATTTGACATTACCTGCCTTGACCTGTGCAGCCATGGCTCCCAAAGATCCATCAAAATCTTCAGTGGTAACTTTGATTCCAGTCTTGGATTCAAAGGGTTTGAACTGAGATTGTGTTTGCCCTGCGGTATAACTACCACCAGGTCCTGCTATTGTGAGGCTTTGCTGAGCAAAACTTACTGCGGGCAAAATCGCCAATGCGGCGGCCGCAATGATTGTGATTGATTTCATTAAAATTTTCCTAAAAGTATAAAAATTTTAGCTGCGGAAGAGTTCCGCATTACGGATGGCGTTCCATGAGTATCACTATGGTAAAAGGGTTTCTCTACCCCAGGCGTCAAGTTGAGTCCGACGTCGGCCCCTGCCGGCGTTGCTAAAATTATTTATGTCACAATTATACACCAATAGAAAAAATAGTCAAGAGAAAGCCCACCAAAGTGGGCTTGTTTGGATTAGCGATTGGCGATGTACATAGTGATTTCAAATCCAAAACGCATATCGCTTGCTTGTGGTGCAGTCCATTTCATAATTTTCTCCTTGGTTAGAATGACATACTGTCCTAGTATGTATCACGATTGTAACACAAGATTCCTAAAGACAATCTGGATTGTGAGTCAGTGTTACTACTGAGTGATTTACAATTATCACCGTGCCACTTGGCTAGCATATTCCCTGCACATAGTTTTCCACAATGCGGACATGGATGTTTTACTTTAGGGATTCCTTTGCCTTTTCCTTTAAACCACATCTTCGCTTTTGCTTCAGGTGTTAGAACTCTATTCTTCCTTCCTTCTTGCAGTCGTATAATTTGCTCAGGAGTATATATTTCTTTCCAACTTTTACCTTTTCGTGCCGATGCCGCCGCTCTCATTTTTTCTGTGTGAGCAGGGTCTCGTTTTACACCCCTTTTTGCATCTGCGGCTGCTTTTCTTTTGGCAACCACTTCGGGTTGTTTACTAACTTTTTCTCTTTTGGCTAATACCTGCTCTTTCCAACTGGGATCGGCCCAGTGTTTTTTATGAGCGGCAAGTTTTCTGGCCTTGCCCTCTAGGCTAACATTCTGCTTCTTGCCCCAGTTAGGATTATCCGGTCCGCGTTTAAACTCTTTGAGTTTGCTTTTTTCTCCAATGATTCGCCTAGTCTCTTCTGAGTGTTTTTTTCCATAGAAGTGATTGCCCGACCCCGTCATTGTTGATCTTAAAATATTGGCATAGTGAATTCTAAACGATTCGTATATTCTACTGCTTATGGTGTAAGAATGCTCATCATTCACATGCATCCTACTTATAAAAGTGTTAAAAGCAAATGCCATCTTACTTCCAGCAACCCCTGGAAGTTTCATCTTCCATAGAAGTGCATGCGCCACATAGTGTTCCCTGGCAGTGAGATTGACTAGATTTTGTTTAGTGTTGTCTCCACCGAGACTGCGGGGAATCACATGATGCTTTTCTGTATAACCAATGATAGGTTCTCTGTCGCGAGATTTGTTGATCAGTTGCTCATACCAACGACTGTATTTGTTTTCTGTTATTTCAATGGGCCAGTTTATCATATAATATATTTAAAGAAAAAGGGCCCCGAAGGGCCCTGACCAGCAAGAATGTTACTTGCTGATATTCATCAATGTCTTGCTATCAGCACCTACCACAGTAGCAGGCAACTTACCATCCCATTTTTCGATCCATTGCAGTTGCACATAGTTTGCACCACCGTTGCTTTGGATAGCACTGGCTTGGATAGCAATGGCCTTGGCTTCACCTTCGGCTTGAGCAATACGACTTGCAGCCTCAACTTTGATACGCTCAAGGTCTTGTTGTGCCTTGGCAGTTTTCTGTGCAGAGATCACCTTGTCTTCAATGGCTTGTTGATATGCTTGACTGAATCCAAAATTCACCAGGCTGATGTTGCTCACAGTAATATTGAACGGAGCCATCTTAGTGACCAAGTGTTGCAGGATCTCTTGACTGACCAAATCACGCTTGGTAACCAATTCTTCACTGGTATAGTGGCCAGTTACTGATTTGAACGCTTCGTTGATACCAGGGCCAAGAACCTTTTCGTCAACATTGAGTCCATACTCTTTGAAGATGTGTGGAACCTTGAGTGGGTCCAGACGATAGTTTACTACGATGTCAGTATGCACAACCTGCAGGTCTTTGGTTCCTGCGTTGGCACCTTTGAGTTCAGCTTTCTGTAGTCGAACATCCACATCAGCAATGCTGCTGATAGGATTGACCATATGCACACCTTCAGTTAAAGGTTGCGGATTGACCTCACCGAATGTGACCTGCACACCAGTATGACCTGCTGATATCACGGTGAAACTGGCTACACCAACGAACAACAAAACAGTAGCCATACCTGCTGCGATTGCTGCACCAATTTGTTTGAAATCAGAAATGAATGCGATAGCACCCGCGATGATCAGACCAATAACAAAACCTACGATAATGAGAAACATAAGACTCCTTGGTTAAAAATGTCAGTATACACGAAAAGCCCGGGTGTGTCAATCAAAAAAAAACCCGCCGAAGCGGGTTTGGTGATTTCTGTTACGAGGTATTTCCTACCCTAAGCAGTGTTTAGGCTGCTAAAGCGAACTGTTCGTCGTTTGCATTTACGTTTTTTGCTTCTACGGCCGAGTCTCCCCAACCCTACGGGTTCTGCTTTCCCGAGCTGTCCACTCTGTTACTCTTTGCCCTGTCGAAACCAATGTCAGGCCCATCAAAAGCATATTGTAAAATCACTTGCGAAAACATCGAAACGCCAAGGTGATCGGTCTTTCGAATACACACCGCAATATGCTTGTGGTGGACCTGGCGGGAGTCGAACCCGCGTCCAGAACACTTTTCTCTTTGCTTCATACAGCAATAACTTTCAACACTATACGGTCTAACCATGCCACTTCTCGGAGAGGTTGCATGTGGTGTACCAGCCCTGAGATTTGATATTATCTAATCTTCTATAGTGCTAACTCTTATTTATCGCCAAGTCTTCCGAGCGATCCAATGTTGTATCTCTTGCACACGCCACGCTAGTCCCCAGGGCAGTGTGAAAAATATCTTGTTACCACTGGGAGTGTACATGGTTTTACCATCATTGTCAACCCCCATCAATCCTACGAACATATGGTCTCCTTATTGTTGGTGCTCCTAACAAGAATCGAACTTGTATCTCATCCTTACCAAGGATGTGTTCTGCCATTTAACTATAGGAGCATGTTGGTCTCCGCGACCAGAATTGAACTGATATTTAAGTCTTAGGAGGACCTCGTTCTATCCTTTGAACTACACGGAGCAGTTTGGCCGGCCCTGAGAGGATCGAACTCCCACCACTGGGTTCGAAGCCCAGTATGATATCCATTTCACCAAAGGCCGATGTAAAAGAACCCTGCTGTGATTTGACAAAGAGCACAGGGCAGAGCCGTGTTGTTGGCGGAAGCGGTGAGATTCGAACTCACGGAGCCTTTCGACCCGGCAGTTTTCAAGACTGCTGTAATAGACCTCTCTACCACACTTCCAGAATTGGTGGAGAACATTTTTGAGGTATCCCCTATGAAGTAGATCACTACTCACCTGTTACATCGCATTTTGATACTGTTACTTGCCCTAAGGATTAGGTACCTACCTTAGTGACTCATACTGGATAATGTAACTTATCCGCTGTTGATGGAGCGGGCAACGAGAATCGAACTCGTAACTTAACTTTGGCAAAGTTATGTGTTACCACTAGCACCATGCCCGCTTATGTTGTTATTATATATTCAAACTTGATAGATGTCAATCTTCTTAGTAGCATTGACTCGCCTTACGCTGTGACTGATTCCGCAATACTGTCTGCACGGTCTCATGAGATTTCTCACTGGTTCGGCACTGTGCCACAAATGTGCGAGATCACCGGGCCTGCTAATCTTGAAACTAGGGAACTGATCTGAAAAACACAGTCGGGCAACACCGTCCATATTGACCATGATGTTGCGATCGAAACTGTTGCATATGGCATCTTCTGTGCCGTCACCATCCCAGCCTGTGACTGCATCCGCATTCTTGAACACACTGCGATGATACTTGCGAACTGTTTCTATGTATTCGGGATCCAGATTCAACTGGTATTTCTCTGTGCAGTGATTCAAGATCTCAAACAATGCTTCATGATCACGGATCACATTGTTGTCGTAGAACTTGTCTGGCCGTGGATCACCATTACGATCCAGCAATGTGCCAAATGTGGGCTGTAACCAGTTTAACTTTAACTTGTCTGCCTTTAGATCATTCAACACAAAGTCGTAGAACTGATCTAGGTCTCGATAGTTCTGTTCGCACATCACTGACATGGCGTAGATGGGTGTGTTGCTGTTTAATTCTTTTCTTGCCTGCAACAACAACCGGATGGCATTCACTGCCATGTCAAATGATCCTGCGACTCCACGGGTGGAATCATGCACCTCTGGGATATAACTGTTCAAGGATATTGTTATTTCGCTTGGGCCTTCCGTTATCAATTTCTTAGCGAACGACAGATCTGTGACCATAGTGCCATTCATCACGCTCAAACATCTTAGTCCTAATGAACGGCATTGTCTTGTTATAGGCCAATACCTTTCAGGATTCATCAGTGCTTCGCCACCACAGATCACCACAGCCCCTTGGGGATTCAGTGTAGCAAACTCTGCAATGATATCACTGCGTTGTTCGATAGATATGTGTGTGGGTAATACAACTTCTTCTCGTGTCCAATACATGCAGGTCTTGCATTTGAGATTGCATTGTAGGTTGATATCTAAGAACAGGAACTTGGGCGGTTGCATTATCTATTTAACACAACATTCTCGGGCTTGATGCCGTGATCGCTGTCACCGCTTAACAACCAGGCCTTCTCATGTTTGACCTGTATGCCGGGATCTGCCCATACTTGGTATCCTGCGTTTATTGCCCTGTGGCAGAAGCCTGTGTCCTCTGATAAGAATGCAGTTGTATCATCTTTGATTTCGTATTCAACGGGTCGGAAGAACGGACATTCCATGGATTCAAACACACCTTTTTGCACAGCCATGAATCCCATTCCTGAGGCAGCCAACTGGAATCTATATCCATTTACATGCACCATCTCTCGTGGTAACCACAGCAAATCGGTTTTACTATCACTGTGGAACACAGCCTGTGCATAAGTTCGGTTGTCATGCTGTATATAGAATCCAGTGACGATCTGGTGTTCAGGAACACTGATCAGTCGTTCAAGATCCTCGGGTGTCCAGATGTTATCGTTGTCAATCCAGATGATCCAATCGTAATCTAGCACGCCGTTGAATGGTCGGAAAGTTCTAGGTGGATTACCGGTAGCCCCCAACAGCATGTTTCTACAGTTGTAGATCACTGGCGAATATGCATTTATTGTCACATATTCTATGTTGTTTCGATAAAGCCAGCGTATGGTGTCATTCCACGCTGCCATCCAGTTCTTGCTGAATGATTGGCCAGGAAAACAAAAAACTAATTTCATTTTTGTGCTATTTGTTTGGCAGTGAGTGTGGGATTTGAACCCACGGCCCCCATTACTGGAGACGACACCTTAGCAGGGTGTTGATTTAAGCCACTCATCCAACTCACTATGTTGTTATTATATATTTAAACTCGATACAAGTCAATCAAAATCGGGCACTGCATTTGAGTTTAAGGGCAGTCAGGTTCAACACCCGGAGCCCACCAGTCACATGTAATGATGATGACTAATCATCTCCCTCGTTGGGTCAGAGGCACTGGTTTCAATTTTTGGTCCCTTGCAGTTGGGCCCATCGTCAATGAGTTTTTAACTCGCCCGATCCGATTGATCTTAAATATTCCTGATGTTGAAGCAACACATACCACGCAACCTACGCCAACGAATCATTGAACGAGATGGGCCTCGGTGTGTATATTGTGACGAAGATCTCAGCAGTGCCGAAATCCACATGGATCATGTGATACCTGAATCACAGGGTGGAGAAACCACTTACAACAATCTGCAAGTCACATGCCGCAAGTGCAATCTTGCCAAGGGCGTTCTTACCGAAAGTGAATTCACACAACGACTCAGGACTCGTGCCTCTAACATTCTAAATAGACTTGGAGCGGGGTAGGAGAATCGAACTCCTGACATCAACTTGGAAGGATGAGGTAATACCATTTTACGAACCCCGCGGTATTGGGATGGGCTTCTCACCCAATCGTCCCTAAACGGGCTGTTGACGGCTCTCTTTCACGCCGCCCGGGTTAGGCTGCTTTGCGATTGCTCAGCACCCAATCTAGTCTGTCTGCTGCATAACTAGCAGCAAACGCTCTTGGCTTGACCATTGGAATCACATTACAAGTTCCCTTTATATATCCAATTGCTTGGTTAACCACAACAGAACTCTTGTGCATCTGATCAGGGTTAATGTCCAAGTGGACTTCAACCAGTCGATCTTCTAACACATCTGCCATCTTTTGGAACAGTTCACTCACCTTGTAAACTTCGTTCATCAGTCGCATGCTAGGTTTATCACTGCGTTGATCCCAGTCGCGTTCACGGTGTACTTCACCAAAGATCTTGCAACCATGGCAACTATCGATATGCACCACCACTGCTAGAGCATAGTCTGCATGCCATACGCCATCTACTTTAACTCTTTCACTATCGCAGCCCAGGTAAACAGAAGTTTCAGGACTTTGTGCATGGATAAATGCTTTGACTTTTTCTAGGTCCATTTTTTTCATGATTTACTTTCTTTGTTGGCGTACCCACTAGGACTCGAACCTAGACTGACGGTTTTGGAGACCGCGATGCTGCCATTACACTATGGATACATTTTACTTACTTACTCACTTACACATTACAGTTTGGTACCAGCGGAGAGACTCGAACTCTCTCAAGAACGCTAATCTGGCGCTAAAAGGCTTATAAGACCTCTCTGACTACCCAGTCTCGCTGGCAATATTCTGGTCCGGCGTACAGGAATCGAACCCATATTCACGGTGTAGAAGACCGCTGTATTATCCATTATACTAACGCCAGTCTGGTACGACTGACCGGAATCGAACCGGTACGCCCTTACGGACATCAGATTTTAAGTCTGAGGCGTCTACCTATTTCGCCACAGTCGCGTTGTTTGGTCTCGGTAGGAAGAATCGAACTTCCGCTTCATGCTCCCAAAGCACGGGTGATACCATTTCACTATACCGAGTTATTTTGTTGGACCAACTGTCCATATAAGAACACACTCGTCTCCAGCTTTCGGTAAGCATGCCTGCTCTTTCGGATAGCCCCTGCGTCCAGTTGCTGGTATCCCCACCGTGAATGTGTTCATATATGGAGTAGCGGGTGAGATTTGAACTCACGGTGTTAGAGTTTTGCAGACTCTTGCGTTGGACCTCTCCGCCACCGCTACATTTGGTACCTCGTGACAGAATTGAACTGCCGCAACCGCCGTGTAAAGACGGAGTTCTACCATTAAACTAACGAGGCAAAAACTTACGAAATTTTTAAAGAGCACGGATAGATGTTTTCTATCTATGCCACAATTATAGCAGGATTCGCAATACCTGTCAAGTGGTAGACTCTACAAGAATTGAACTTGTTTCTATACCATGTCAGGGTATCGTTCTTCCATTGAACTAAGAGTCTGTGGTCTCTGTAGCAAGATTCGAACTTGCGACCCCTTGCACCCCATGCAAGTGCGCTACCGGGCTGCGCCATACAGAGTTAGAAGTCTTCGGTGATCTGTACCATGTCGGCCAACTCACCCACATTGGTGCCGCTATAGCTCACGCTGCCACCATAGTAACCATTGTGGCTGTTACGCACTTCAAGGTCTATGTAGCCACGGTTGGTGCGTATGGTCCAGAACGCATCTTGAACCACTTCGTATCCATCTTCGTCGCTGCGGTTTTCATCCCAGCCCTTGGCTTCTACTGATAACACTTCTGCACCGCGTAGCAGATCGAAGGTATTGCCTTCACCCAGGATGTTTGCACCTGTCACATGGTTAAACCACACAGAGTTGCAGCAATCATTTTCGGTGTCAAAACGATAACGGCGCCCGGACACATCACGGAATACCAGTGTCCACTTGTCGTTGGCTATAAACAAGCCATTTATACGCTTGCCCACTAATACATCAAATTCATTCATGACTTGTTCCTTTCTATTGTTGTGGCAGAGGAAGGAGGAATTGAACCCCGACCAGCTCACGCCAGTCGCCTGTTTTCCAAACAGGTGTAGGAACCATCCTACTGCATCCTCTATGTTGTTGGTGGAGGATAGCGGATTCGAGCCGCTGACTCCGCCATGCCATGGCGGTATGTTACCAACTATACCAATCCCCCGAGATTTGTGATTGACTACTTTTCCTATTATACGCCATCAATCAAGGCGAGTCATCTTGGTGCCCTAGGCGGGACTCGAACCCGCAAAAACCTGGCTTCTAAGACCAGTAGCTGTGCCAATTTGCATAAGTCACCAGGGCATGTGGTAGTTGTGGTTGGTATCGATCCAACCTCCTCGCCTTATGAGGGCGGTACGCATCCATCTACGTCACACAACTGAAAATTTGGGGTGCCATACCGGTATCGATCCGGTACTACCGCTTTCACAGAGCAGGGTGCAGGCCACTACACTAATGACACCATAGAACTATTATAACACTTTTAAGATTTCTCTGCAACCAGATCAAACAACTTTTTCTTGTATTCTTGCATAAACTTCGGTCTAAGATGTTCTACGAGTAGGTTGTTATGGACATTCAACTTAGAAAATTTTCGATAGTTTTTCATGATATCTTTCCATTGAAATTTTCCATATGTGCTAATTTCTGTCATGCTACCTGGATATAATCCTGCATGATCTTGGGCTACGGAGTTAAGTTCATTTGCTAATTCTGTAGATTCATCACGAGTCATGACATTAGATTTCCAGTTGACAATCCGAGACGAATCCAATGGAGTCTGATCCACATAACCATATTTTTCAAAGTCACGTCCGAATTCACTGGTATAAGTCACTGTTCCTGTACGTTCAATAAACAATGGTGCCCATTGCCAATTATGTAACTTAATTTCTCTAGAAATCAATCGATCAGAAGTTTTTCTTAAATCATCTGGTGTCTCGCCAGGAAGTCCCACTATAAAGCCACTTCCTGTGTACATGTCGGGATATTTTTCCGCAATTTCATCTAGTTTGGCAACGAGTTTATTTCGATCAAACCCTTTGCCGATGCTTTTGGCAGCACTGGGATTCATCGTTTCTATACCAAACGTCATGGATCTAACACCAATGCGATACAACATATCCAAAGTTTCGGGTCTGGTGCAAAGTAGATCTAGTCTGATGTATGCCCAAAATTCCGGTTGGAAATCTAATTTTGACACTACAGACTCAATGCGGTTTAGTTTTTCAACATTGTCATTAAACGTGTCGTCCATGATGAGATAATTTTTTACACCAAACTGCTCATAGTTTCTTTGTAATTCATGTTGTAAACAATCGTAGGATTTTACATAGTCTAGATTCTTCTTCCCGATCAATGGATAGGAACAAAATTTGCATTGAAAAATACATCCACGACCGATCTCGATAGGCAAACATTTATGGTTCACCACATCAGTGTCAATCCATATCATATCTTCCTTGGAGAATTCGTATGATGGTGCATATCTATCATCTAAGATAACACGACCAAAAATGTTTCGATGACTGTTCTGAAGATCAATCTCTTTAATCAAGTGATCCATGAGATTTACAATACTAACTTCGCTGTATCCGATACATACATAATCTATGTCTCGATTTGAATAATTCACCGTGGCTTTTGTGCCACCCACTACAGTTTTAACAAGATTGTTTTTATCTCGGATGTACTTTATTATTTTTCTCTCAAATTCTACACCTTGAGGTAACAAAATTTCATTACGGCTGGAGAACCCATCTGGGAAGAGGCTGGATTCTAATTCAAGTTTGTTGGATATGAAAGTAGTGCTAAACCCAATCAGACGAGTATTATTTCCAATGGCCTGGTCCAATAGATCAACCAGTTCCTCAAACTCAAACTCTCCAACATGATTTACTACCAAGCAAGTGTATCCATTTTTTCTTAGAGAATGGGCACATTTGTATGCACCAATCGCCGGGATATTGCCGATCATATCCCAACAATCTGTAAAAATAATAGCGTCATACATCATACTATATAGTACGAATTATGCCTTGCTTTCTATTTGCGAATGCCTTGTTCTTTCAAGGTCACGCAAGTATTACATCTTCCACATGATGAGATTGTTGTTTCACTATATTGAGGCACTCGGCATGACCAGAACAAGTCTCGCAGACTCACCGGCAACATGTCGTATATTTCACGCTTGCTCATATCCATCACAGGATAGATCTAGGTCAACTTCAATTTTACCATTTAGTGAAACACTCTGTCTCTTCCCTTTGCCTTTTCCTAATTCGCATCCCCAAGAGCGGGGGCAAGGATAATTCCGACTTTTCACATCCTCGTGCAGAGAGCGACTCCACAGATGTGTTTCTCGCTTGGGCAAAGTGTTTCACTAAATGGTAGGGCCACTCGGATTCGAACCGAGGTCTTACACCTTAAAAGGGTGATGTTATAACCGCTTAACTATAGCCCCATATTGGTCCCTCCACCGAGATTTGAACTCGGACGTCACGGATTAAGAGTCCGGCATGCTGCCTTAACATCTTAGAGGGTTGGTATGTAAAATTGTCTTTCACGTGCCAACCCGGACCTACATGGGATCTGGATTGACACTATGGTTTAGCATGTTTCATGCTGTGCTCCTGTGTAAAAAATCTATTATACAACATTTTGACAATGTTGTCAACTGTTTGGTAGCCCCGGGAGGTAACGATCCTCCGACTGACGCTTATCAAGCGTCTGTTATACCTTTTAACTAAAGGGCCATGAATGGTACCACCTGAGAGATTCGAACTCCCAACCCCCGGATTCGTAATCCAGTGCTCTATCCAGTTGAGCCAAGGCGGTAAAGAAATCAGTCCAGTGACGAGGCCCCATCAGATCGAGGCTGTATGGACTTGAAAAACTGTCCAGAGACTCCCTGACGGGTAAACACTCATTCAGTTTGAGTGACGCATGGACTTGACTTGGATGCGGGTGACAGATTCGAACTGCCGATGCACCTGGCTTATGAGACCGGTGTGGTGGCCACCCTACCCGCAATATTCTGTAGCACATGCTGGGCAAACGAGTCATGTGCTGGTTTGAAAAAATGAACTTTCTCTGTGTGGGGAAAGTTGTGTTGTTGGCACCATGCCATAAAATCTATGTTCACAGCCCACTCTACTGAGTTGGGCCAGGCAACATCTGGCACTGGCCAAAAACTGTCTATGTTGATCACTTGGATGCCTTGTGCATGAGCCAGAGCATTGAGTGCAAGGATGTTTTTTGTTTTATTCAACATACCTACTTCAGTGTTGGCAGAATACAACAACCACTGTTTAAAGTAGTCTGCATTGACTTGATCTGGCACTGCGCCCGGAGCCATTGCAATCCATTGGCTATCATAGATTTCACTTCTATTCACACCTGTCCAACAAGCAATCACTATGTCGTTGGGTGTTAAAGTTTGTTCTGTGAACCGTCTGAACATGGCGTCATTGCTGCCGCCTGATATGCTGAGATTGATTGGATCATATCCTAATACCTGTGCAATCTGAGCAGGATAAGAATGAGTCTGTTCATAGTCGTTGGCTTGATTGAAGCTGTCAAAAACCAATCCTGGTTCTTGATGCATCTCTGCTCCAACTGAATGGCTACAGCCTAGGATCACGGCTTTTTTCATATATGTGGTGCCCCACGACAGAATCGAACTGCCATCACAGGATTACAAAACCAGTGTACTGCCATTGTACTAGTAGGGCTAAAATTTGGCTCCGAGTGTGGGGTTCGAACCCACCTAACCAGTGATTAACAGTCACGCCCATGCACCTAGCTCGGGTTTCTCGGAATATAAACTCTTAAAAATACTTAGTAAAAAGTACCATGCAATAAATATTTTATGTTCTTAGCACACAATCAACCGTTTTTAAATTTTGACCATCTAATAGACCTCAACGGCCTCCTTGCAATCAAACCTTATGTCTCGGCATTTATTGCCAAAAATCATCACCTGCTCAAGCCAACCAAATTCTACGGTTCGCTTTTTAAAGATGGTAGTCTTGGCACCCATGATTATCAAGATGAGTTTGAAGACAACCCTGACATGGTCGCTGACTCTAGCCTACGAGAAGTTGTTGCTGATCTAATCAGATGCGATCAATTTGCCAATTACATTGTATTTGAAAAAGATGTTACTGCATGTACATTTACCATAACCAGTCGATACGCATTAGACTACGCTACCAAGCATCATGCCACTGAATGCGTGGCGCTACCAGAAGATATACAACTTGCCTTCTTCTATGAGTGGCTTGATCGCCAAGAGATTTTTAGCGACTACGGTCGCACGACTTTATTCATTAACTATCCCGGCGGGTATAGTCCAATACATACCGACTATGCAGATGATAGCCGCCCCGCTTCGGATGAATTCATCTGGATTGACTTTGCTCCTGATCGGAAGAAATTTTATCTATTAGATGTTGAAACTGATCAAAAAATCTATTCATCAGGAAATTGTAATTGGTTCAACACCAATAATCATCACGGGTCAGATCCTGCACCGCAAGCCTGCTACTCGTTGAGAGTGGATGGCGTATTCAGTGAAGCATTCAGACAACGTGCATTTCGGTAATGGTGGAGGATAGGAGAATCGAACTCCTGCTTCATGCTTGCAAAGCACATGTGCTACCATTATCACTAATCCCCCGAAATATGGTGGAGCCGGTAGGGATCGAACCTACGGTGTTTCTTATGTCACTGATTTACAGTCAGCTGCCTTCGCCACTCGGCACACGTCTCCAGATTGAATTTGAGAGTAGTTCCGCCCATATTATCGGAACCATTCACCTTATTATACAAGGCCGGCAAGGTCTCGGTACGCCACTTGGGATACTTGTCACAACGTCCACTTATATTGCTGCTGGGGATTCGCGCCCCCCGTTGCGTTACACTGTCAAGCTCTTCGAAGAAGCTTTTCAGCGTGACTTTCTCTTGCTGACACTCTCAAAAATTGGTCTGTGCGGTAGGATTTGAACCTACGATTTCTCACTTCCAAGGCGAGTAGATTAGACCGGACTTTCTCACACACAGATAAAACTTGGTGCAGCCAAAGGAATCGAACCTCTGTGGCAACTAGTATGCGATGCACGGGGCATCTGCCTTCTCCAATCACTGCATAACTTGGTGCACCTAACAGGAATTAAACCTGTCTGCCATTGGGCGATCAACTCCAACCGCAATATCAATCCAGCGCAAAAACTTGGCGGTCCCAAGGGGTAACGATCCCCTTCTTCAAGCGTGACAGGCTTGTGTGCGTCCATGAACACTTTGAGACCTAAATTTGGCGAAAATGTTATGAGGGCTCTTACCCCATCGTTGTTTGTATAGGTTGCGCGGCCTACACGTCCCGGACACATTTCCTGACCCGGCGATGCTTACTTTGTGGCTCTTGCTTTCCACTTGATTCTTTACTAAATAGGAACACACTTCGGATACTGTACCAAACAGAAACTATCCAACACGGTCTATCCCGCTGAAATGTGTTCTTATATAGCGACTCGCCGTAAGGACTTTTACCCAACTGTTTTATTCACCCGACAAGTCCTAGATGACAGTGTTTTCTTTTTGCAAAATACGAAATAGTGAACAGGATTTGAACCTGTGCCCACAGCCAACGACTGCACTCTCCCACTAAGCTATCACCATATTGAAGCACACTCAACCTTCCACCCTTGATTCGCTACTGCTACTAGGGGCGTGTTTTAATGTGCTTCAATATGGTACTCGGTACGAGAATCGAACTCGTCTTTCCGCCTTGAAAGGGCAGCGTCCTAACCGATAGACGAACCGAGCAAATACTTGCTGAAATTTTTAACGAACTTGCAGCACAGCGTCGATGCACCGTGCTTCTTTCTAACTAGTCTCTATTGTAGCATCAACCACGATACTGGTCAACTGCTTTTTTAATAACCCGCCATGTTGACGGGTCTTTGTTAGATGGCAGGGGAGATGAGATTCGAACTCATGATACTGATTTCAAAGACCAGTGCCTTAGGCCTCTAGGCGACACCCCAACATGTTTTATGGTGCAACCTCCAGGGATCGAACCTGGTTCACCGGCTCTTCAGACCGGCGCTATGACCACATCAGCTAAAGTTGCAATAATTTGGTACCCCGGGCGAGAGTTGAACTCGCAGAACTCTTCCTTTTGAGAGAAGCGACTTTGCCAGATTTGTCCACCGGGGCCGATAATTTCTTGGTGCTCTGAGTGAGAGTCGAACTCACACTTTCTACCACCTCAAGATAGTGCGTCTACCAATTGCGCCATCAGAGCAGTTTTTTTCTTTTATGGAATACCACTGGCTGGAAATCAAATTCGCCAGGGCAAAATTCACATTGATCGATCGGTTGATGTCTTGTATCAACAAAGTCTATCAACTGTTGTTCCAAACAATCCGCACTCAAAGGCTGATACTGCGATAACAACTGTTGTTGTCTTGAGTCCATCTCAACTGAATGTTGAGTGCGGAACTCGGGCAATACAGCCATCACTGGACACTTATACAAGCGTCCTTGGAATATGGTATGGCTGTGCCGCATGGTACATGCCTTGAATGCTGTTACAGGATTACTATGATGTACAGTGAACCCGTCACCTTGCGGAATCACAGCAGCCGGAGTGAATTCAATGTTGTCAAAAAACCCTCGGGTGATCTGATCCCATTGTTTTTCCAATGTGTGCCTCATCTGTGGTTGGTGTACACTTATACCCCATCCTGTGCGGTATCTTGTCCATAAATCAAGTTCACGAGCCAATTTTGGATTGGTTCCGTTGCTTTGTATCATGATCTCAGTGTCGGGCCATAATCTACGAAGATTTGAGACCCAGGTTTCCAATCCAGGATGTAGGCTAGGTTCTCCACCAATGATGGTGAGCATGGGTGCATCGATGCGTTTACTCCATGCTTCAACAGCCTCTGCTGAGTCTTCCCATGAGTAATGTCCACGAAAGTCATGGTCATTGAACCTATTGCAGTTGGTGCAGGCCAGGTTGCATTGATTGGTGATGTAGAACTCTATCACTGAGTCTAAGAATACAGGCATTGATTATTTACGCACTCTTTGGAATGCGTGTATTAAAGCATATTGAGTGTTAGCTGCCACCCCGACCCGGATCTGTGACGCCACCGATATGCTTTAATACGCTGTGATTTTTCACTCCACAAAAGGAGTTTCATCCCACAGGCCGCCCGTTTCCCCATGTTTTAAGTGCGGGGTGAGCCCTCGTTGCTCCACACTATAAAAGACGAACCCCAGGGTGTTTAGTCCTGGGGTCCTTTGGAAGTTAAGTATACGCTATGTTATACTAGGTCTCCTCGGACCCCTGACCCTGTCGCACGATCATAATTCATCTCAATCGCAAACCACAAGGTGGGGCAGACGCCCTGACTCTGTGTCAGCGGTTTGAGGGATAAATGATGTATCGACTGGTTCATAGCATGTATTGTATAGGATTATTTATCTCTTGTCAACCATTGATCGCAACTTTTTCTGCGATTTTTTGCCAAAAAGGCAAATTATTTTTTAGCATCCACTGAGTCATAGGCTCGCCCATCATTGAGACAATAGAACTTGCTCAAGTGTCCTTTGCGCCCGAATGCCGGTACCGGGTTGCCTAGTTTATCCACATTCCACTCGTCACCGGCTGTTGCGATGATAGACGTTATGTTTTGCTTGTAGTTTTTTATCCACTTGTCTCCTTCGGGGGTGTTTACGACGTTCTTGAAGAACAAGGTCGAATGCCACCCTGATATAAAATGATTCTTCCAGTCCAATGGGTTGTGCGATGAAAAATACGTCTTGTATGTGGCAAGTGCAGGTGCCAAATTCCTGCCTAGCCCTACATTGAAGGCCGGGTGATTCTTGGGATGATCTGGAAACTCATTGATGGTGACATCATCAAACTTCTGAGATATGTAAAAATTTTTCAACAAGTAAACTGTTTTGAGATACAAGTTGGGTATGGTTCGGCTGATGAAGAAATCTTCAGGATAGGCAGCACACATGTTTAGATCAGACATAGCACCATCTACCCAATAAAAATACCACTTATCTCGGTTCTTGAACAGTTTGACTTTGCTACCACCGTGGATATCGCAACAACTTTCGCGAGGGGTCTGCATCATGAACTTGCCCAGTGACCAAGTTTCTACCCCAAAATGCAGTTGCCCTTCCAAGGTATCAAAAGTTGGATGCTTCTCGGGGTCATCCGAAAAATCATTAAACATATCATTGTCATCTTTGGCAGTGGTGTTGACCACAGTGAGCTTGGTATTTGGTATGAGATGTGCGATTTGTTTTAGATATGGCAGTGCATGTAACTTAATTTCTCGTCCAGACGATTTCATTGGATCGTCATAGTTGGATCCATCAAAGTAGTCCACAACCACAATCTCATCAAGATGTATATTATTATCTACAAAACTGTGTAACGCGGTTAAGCTATCTGCACCACCACTGAAACTTAATCTAAGATATTTGTAGGCATCTCGTAATTCTTGTGCTCGCTGTCTGTATAACTCAGCCAATGACTCAGGAGGTTCCATTGATACATTTAGCTTAGAAAACTGTTCTTCGTACCAATGAAAATACAATGTTGCATGTGGTAAAGTTTTTCTGTAAACTATAGCGTCATGTTTGAAGTTGAATCGTGTTGATTGATCAGTCTCATGATTGAACACCGTCCAATAAAATGGTTGGACGGTGTGATGTAAATAATCCCACTGTCTTAGATAGAAGTTGGTCATGTTGTTTTACTGTCTAATAAATGTGGGTTACCGAATCCCACGCAGGCATTTGGTCCCTGCGGCTCAATCCCCTTTCACCCTTCTCCTTTGCTGTATCACTCGGTGTGGGTGAAAGGGAGCAGGCGAGAAGACCACCTTACATAGTTGGACCGTTGCCGTTGCGGAATCCAATGGTCCCACCTTCGGCAGTGATCCTCTTCATCACATCCTCAAACAAGATAGGAGCAAAGTCTGTATGCTCCACGCACACACAATGATACCGTGGATCAACCACAGCACTCACAAATTCGCCCGAGGCTGGCCCACGCTTCATCACACGAGCAGCATGTAAGTGACCGTGGATGTTCACACCAAACCTGCCCAATGATTCTTCATGGATAGGGATGTGGCTCAAGATCATGCCGTTCATCACATGGTATGCCCGCAACTCGCGGAAATACTTGCGATATTCGTCGTCAGGGAAGATGTCGTGGTTACCACGGATCAACACCTTGTCGCCGTTCAAGCGGCTCATGGTGGCTAAACTTTTGCGGTTGATCACCACATCGCCCAAGTGATATACCTTGTCCTTGGGACCCACACGCTCGTTCCAGGCCTTGACCATGGCTTCGTCCATTTCTTCGGGTGTGTCCCATGGACGCAACTTGGTCACGCCGTCTGATCGCGTGAAAGTACACATACCTTTGTGGCCAAAATGTGTGTCTGATACCAAAAATACTGCTGGCATTATGCTCTCCAAATTTCTTTAAAACCTTCTTCTAGGGTAGGTTCTTCCCAATTGTTGATCATATCTTGTACTACTTGATCTGGAATAATTTTTCCTGAATCGTAACGACTGTCTAATCTCATTACTAGTTCAGCAGGTTCAGGTGTAGCAAACACCACAGCGATATGCTCATAGTCAGGCAACATAGCAAACTTACGAGAACGGCTTGCAACTGTGGTGCTAGTTTGATCCCACACAATGTCTTGACCCGCTTCACGGGCATGGACTGCATCACCGGTCATGTATTTCACACATTCAGGCATGACTTCTTTGAACACTTCGCTGTAGGTCTTGCCCATATTCTTAGCGAATTCTTCTACATAACGATCCGTGCTGATGTAGGCAGCCGTCTGCAACCAGTCCTGTTCCGAATGCCAGGTGCTTTTACCCGAACCGGGCACACCTACTAACTGATAACACTTTGGCATGCTATTTCCTTGTCTTTCCAATTCGACTTGCCTTGTTCCAGGTGTAGGCTACTCCATCAGGAGTCTTGCCATCCACCACTGAGTCTACACCAGGGCGGCCCACGGAATCGGGGTTTTCACTGACCATGGTCACGAAAGTCATGCCCATCCGCCGCCATCCTTCTGTGTATTGCAGGGCTTCGGTCAGGGTAAGAACATTGTGTGAGTGACTCGCATCGCTCACCGGATCTGTGTAGTAGATTTTAAACATAGCCCTATTATATAGCATAGAGCCGTTTCGAGTCAACCTACTTTTTCATTAGATCGTCGACAAATCGCAACAATAGTTCATGATGCCGCCCCTGATGCCAGTGCTGCGATATGTATTGCCTGGGCTTTTCGAACCAGATTTCTGTGCTCTCTGGATGGCACCCTATCAGCCCGATCCGTCCTTGCACAATAGCCATCGGGTCTCCGTTTTGGTAGCGAGCGACTACATCAAACTTGCTTTCATCCCCGACTAATGCACATCCATCCCAAAAGAACATGTTGTGCCGTTGCCCTTGCCAGTCCACTGGTGTGACTGTGCCATAACTCTTACGCACATCTGCACCGGGTCTTTTGATGTATTGTTCGCATTTTACATCCTGCAAGATGTCAAAGAACCAATGTCCTGCCCAGTATGCTCCCATGCAGATGCCCAGATACCTACCACCCTGTGCCACATAGTCTGCTACCATGTTGGCTTTTTTGCGTAGGAAGAAGTCGTAGTAACTATCAGCATCCCCAATACCGCCAGGAAATGCCACTACAGCAGCAGATGCTAGGAGATCAGCATCTAGGGTTTTTTCGTCAAATCTTTGTATATCATAGTGACTGCCTAATGCTCTTTCGATCCCCTCACAGCATTGATTGCTGCATTCAGGATGGTGAGAGAACAGGGCGATCAGGGGTTTTGGGGTGCTCGTGTCGGGCATTATACCCATATTTACACACTACACCACCAGGTCTTGATATTCTTCTCGACCGCAGCCGCATTCTGGGCAAACAAAATCATCGGGCAATGAATCCCAGGTGCCTTCGGTTTCTTCATCGTGGATGTGTCCACATACTACACAAACATGTTCCATTATAGTGACTCCAATTTTTCTTTATAAGCCGCTGCATGGCGGGCTTCGATCTTTGCTAGAGCAGCAAACTTCTTCTCTGCCCGGGCCAACACCGCAGCAAATTGCTCTGCATGCTCTTTTGATTCAGAAATCTGAGTGTTGGCTTCTGCTACAGCACGGGCATCGCCTTCGTGTTCAGCAGCCCTGCGGAATTCGGGATACATGGTCTCAAACTCGTAAGTTTCCCCTTCGATTGCCCGGATCAGGCACTCCCGTGTTGAGGGTTTTCCGATCAGCAATTCTAGGTGGCTCCATGCATGTAACAGTTCTTGATCTGCTGTATGCTCGAAATGGCGGGCTACTTCCTCGTAGCCTTCTGCTCGAGCAAGTCTTGCAAAATAACGATATTTGATGTGTGCCTGGCTTTCTCCAGCCAGGGCACTTTCTAAGTTTTTGATTGTGAGTGACATGCGTTCTCCTTGGTTGTCAACGCAAGTATATAGCATGCAACACCTATGTGTCAATGCTTTTTAATAGCATTAGGCTATTGAATTTTTTAATCCTTTGGATAGGGTTCTACCGTCCACCCTATGGCAAAAAGGTCTTGACGGATCTCATCTGTCACAGTGCCCTCACTCACATAGCCTTGATAACTATCTGCCTCGCCTGCTCCAAAGATGCCCGAGCAATACCAGTCCATGTAATCGCCTTGCCCTCTCAATTCGGCAACGATACCATCGGCTTCGTCTTGACCTCTCAAGTCGGCAATGATACCGCCGGCTGCTCGCCATGAGCATGACCAGTATTCATCTTTGAGTCGAGGCCATACTTGGTTGGGTTGGAACACATTGTTGCACATGGCTGCATAGAGATTCTGTGCGTAGGTCTCACTGTCCATGACCTTTTTCAGCATCCACTCACATGACCGGATGTCCTTTTCTAGATTGTAGTCAACGGTTCTCTTCATTGTAAATGGTGGGCCAACTTGGAATTGAACCAAGACTCGACCGATTATGAGTCGGTTGCTTTACCATTAAGCTATTGGCCCAAATTCTTATTCAGCGGATACTTCTACTATGCGGTATTTACTCCTGGGATAGTGTTCATGTAGCCATTCAATCAAGCCCGGCTCCCAAGGCAGCACTACACTTTCATAACGGTTGGTGATGTATTTGATCATGATTTTATCCCTAATGCTAGTCTACCTGGAGTTTGTCCATCTTTGTTCTTGTTTGTTTTGTATGCATGGCAGCATTTACACAATGTCTGCAAATTCCGTTTTCTATTATCGCCGGGATTGCCATTTTTATGATCTACATCTAACATACCATTCCAGTATATATTAGTTGTACATTTAAATCCTAAAAAACCAGAAACATTTTCGCAGTAATCTTTACGATGCCGAAGATACGGATGCCAGCTGGACTTTTGATGAGCAGTACAGATAATTTTACCGTGCCTCACACGCCATTTCCATGTGCCATCATCGTACTGGTATTCAAACTTAGCATCATTCTCACAGCCATCAATCTGACACTTGGGTCGCTTGGCCCATGTTGTGATGCTGCCGGGATGTGCAGGTTTGCTCATAAAGATTTCCTTGGTTCAAAACTGCAATAGCCATGTGCAGCAGGCTTGCGTTCTGCCTCTGCCCTGGCTTGCATACAAGCCTGCAAGGTGGGATAGTTCACAGTCTCGAACTTAGATGGCGCCTCTCCACCGTTTATGATTGTAATCACTAACAATGCCCACATGCTATCGCTCCTTCAACAGTTGAACAAATTCATCCATGCGGGCCAACTGCAAGTGATGCAGATACATGTACAGTCGTGTTTCCACGGGCCAAGATCCAAAGGTGCTGACTACCCAACTAGGAACCTGTTCTTCTAGTTGGTCAGCGTATTCTTCAATGTTCATGTTATCATCCTCGGATAAAACCCCATAACCACCCGGCCCAGGTTATCAATCGCAATCGTGCTCGTGCTCGGGTACCTGCACCATCGGCTCGGGCAGTTTCAAATCGTCGGCGAAGCAGCGGGTGAATCATTCGTGCCACGAACCTTGTAAGCAATGCATCATTTCATGTCCTACTGTACGCATATCTACTTTTTCTGGAAAGATGATCAGACACTTATCTTGCCAATTCCAACTACAGGCCAATGCACCACTAGGAAATCCATTAAATCCAAGTTTACGACTTTGAGCATCGCAAGCCGCTGTTACCTCAGATGCTTTGACATACCTTATCTCTACGGTAGTTTTAGCAGTCATATTTTTCTTCATATCAAAAATACGACCTCCTGAATTATCAAAGTCCCATTGTGCATGAGCAGTGCTCACGGCCAGGATCAAAGTTGCAGCAAGAATCTTATTCATCACAATTCCTTAGGGTTTCATGTTGTAAAAATACAACGCAAATGGAAATCCAATCACAGCGGCGATCACTGCGGATTGGGCAAATTCGATTAAGTATCGTTTCATGTGTGTATTATAGCAGTATTGGAGATACCGGTCAATCCAGTCCTAATGTGTCAGGGCCGTGATCCAGCCGATCCGTGAATTCATCACGGTAGAAGAACGCATCCGGGTCAGTGATAGTGACTTCGAGATCTGCGTGATGGATGTCATAGTCCGTGAAGTTGTGATCCTGATCATACACACGGAACATGGTCTTGCCCATGACCGAGATCAAGTGTCCTGTCGCACCGCGGGCTGATACGGGTTTCATGCTACTGCCCGATCATATGGATCGCTGGTGTGTTCGTTTTTCAAGATCAACCACACTTCTGTTTTGGTATCGTAGATCAACTTGGCCTGTTCCAGTACAGTTCTACGATGGTCATCGCTCATGCCAATCCATTTGCTTACACGATCATAACTGCCGCGGGCTTGCACGGGCATGTGATTGAGCATCCAGCCTGCGAGATTTTTCAGTGGGTCTATTCTATTGCCAGGATGGCTACTCACCATGGCACTCACAAAATCATTGGCAAACACCGCGGTGTAGAAACTGCCCGGCGGCCAGCCATTTACTAGATAGTCATACACATGCTGGCTGTATTCCTGCGGCACATCCCACAGTGAGAAAGAATGCAGCAGACGGTTTCGACTGTGTTCAGATAGTTTCATTTTCTTCCGCTTGAGGTTGGTCCGGGATGTTTTCTGTATCGCCATCATTAGCAACAACAAACCCCAAGTCCAACATGATTTTCCGTTCGTCCCAGGTGCATCGAGGACGGAATACAAACAGCCGTAGAGTAAGATTATCTCGGCTGTAGTAAATCCTATACCGCACTGGGTCCTCGCCCAGAGCCCGAGCCAGGTCCTGAAATGAGAATGAGTCGGGCCAATCTTCTTTCACACTGGTTCGAGTCTTTTCAAAGTAGAAATCCAGCACCCGCGGCACAGCAGAAGGTTTGCCCCAAAATGCATTTTGCCTGCACAATTGAATTGTGCGGTCCAGCATTGCCACAGTGATTTCTTTGCTCATGATTTACCTCTTGGGTGTATTATAGCATCACTCGCCAAACTCGTCAATCAATTCCTCATCTATTTCCATCAAGAGATCATGCACACCCTGGGTCCTTTGGTAGATGTCATCTATGCATGGATCAAATAGTCGAGTGAATTCCCGCAGTTGGAAATCAAACTCAGTCAGCGCAGAGCAGAGTTCGTTGTATTTGGCATCGATCTCTTGTCGTTGTTCCTGGGTGCGTGTTATCATAGATTTAGTCATTCTTCAACTCCAAATTGTCGTGCGATTCTATATGTCACAATGCCTACCGCATTTGATTCTTTAACAAGATTGGCATTTACCAGTTGATCATCCCAATTTTTAGCAATATTCAAACAGTCCCGCACAATCAGTTCGGCGAACTTTTCTGTAAACTCTTTAGGCAAATTAAATTCCACATGGTCAGGAATCGCCTCGATAGCCTCAGAGATAAGTTTTTCTATTCGTTCGTTCATTCTTCAACTCCAAAATGGTCTAATACATTCAATGCCGATTTAGGACCAGTCTTTTTGTGAACAACTAGGGCACATTCTCTCACAATCAACTCGGCGAACACCTGTTTGATTTTGAGCACTTGGCTGTAACTCAGTCGGCTGTATGTTTCAGGCACTGCTGCATCCAAGGCTTGGCCCCACAGTTGATCAATTCGTTCGTTCACAGGTTCTCTCCGGTCTCAGTGTCAATCCGTCCAGTCACAAAGGCAAAGCCTGTAGGAGTATCTGGGTGATTGTAGAAGTGCTCACGGTTGTAAACTGCCGCATATCCATATGCCTCTTCTTCGGCCGCTCCTGTATATGCCTCACCTTCGACCGCGAACTCTCGCTCGCTTAGGACCTTGTAGAAGTCGGGGCGGGCAGTCTCGGGATTGACCCGATATACTTGAACATTCCAAACGATTGCCATCATACGCTCCTTGCGTTAAACAAAAACAAATTCTCTAACCCAATCAAATCGGGTCTCAGCAGGAACCCACTTGAAGTGTTCGCGCTTGCGATCAGCCTTCTCAAAGTCAAAGCAGACCATAACCCACCCACGGTCAGAACTGAAGCCCACGGTGTCAGCAACCCGCACGACTTCGACCATGCGGCCGTCTGTCATCTTTGCTACCATAGTCATCTTGTGCTCCTTGTTAGCGATTGCAAAGCATACAGTCAGCACCATCGGGGCCAACTTTTACTTCGTCATACCATGCCAAGTCCATCCCATCAGTTAGCATGAAATCGACACGAGCCTGTGCTAATTCTGCTGTGGGATAAACACCAGAAATATAACTCTCAGGGCATCCCCGGGTCTCTGCACGAACGATAAAAATTGAAGTCATCATACGGATCTCCTTGTTGCGATATGTGTATTATAGCAAAACGGTGATTTCTGGTCAACCGTTTTGCTTCACGCGAACATCTGTGTTCAGTGCAGGTGCATACTGAGCAATCAGTTCGCGTTCCAACCGATGTGCA